>JACKZZ010011508.1_pt1 | contig 37145 bp, 46 predicted proteins | sample 8027871 | NCBI WGS metagenome assembly JACKZZ01 (sample SAMN15724774, study PRJNA655200) | protist metagenome | isolation source: fluorescence activated cell sorting (FACS) single amplified genomes of... | place: USA: West Boothbay Harbor, Gulf of Maine | collected 2000-07-19
TTGGAGGTAAACTAGTACTTCGAGATATTAAAACAAGATGAATACTATCTAACTAGCTTCACGCGTCTCGACGTCCCGCCGCCACCAGGAACTTTGTATATTGGTTTCGATACCCCGGCAGCGGGAGTTGTGTTCGAGTCTTCGCATAACAAGACCAGTCCGAGCACCACGAGCAGCTTTGAGCCACGTCGACTTGTTCCCTTACTGCACGACTATTCGTCATTCATCTCGGGTACGAATCTCTCCCACGACAAACGATCATACGACCCACGACGCATGCTGCGCCTATACGATTCTTCTTCGGAAGCGTCAAGACGAATCCAAATCTTCACGACGATGGATCATGGACGAGAATCAATATACAACGTGAGAAACTGAAACAGTAGCTATCCCGCTCGGGGAAACCGCGATCGGAGTTGTGACATTGGAAATAAACCTGGTCTTTCTCTTGCGGACCAAAACACATCAAGGTGCATCTTGCGCAGAAGTAGAATGTTGCAAAAAGAAAAAGGTCGCGTGTCTACAGCAGATCTTTTGCTTTTCTACGATGCGGATAATTATGAGTTACTGGTACTAGTAGCGACCGGTAGCCCGCTCTTTTCATATTCCAGCCAACTTCCGTCGAAAAGCGAAACCGTCGGTTTTGCCTTCCCCTCATGCGCGCACACCACCTCCGCGGCCAAAGCAACAATACAGGCTGTCATGCCGGAGCCGCAGGTAACGACGAAGGGCTTCTCCAAATTGACATTCTTCAAGTCAAAAATCTTTTTCAATTCTCCCGGCGATTTCAATTTCGTTCGCTTCGTCGGTGCAGATGATATCTTGAGACCGTCCTTTGTATAATTTGTAGTTGCTTCCTCGTGGTGGTCCCTCACGTCCAACAACTCCAAGAACGGCACATTTGTTGAATTCGGAATGTGTCCACTCCGCATTCCGGCCCTCGGCTCCGCCGCTTCTCCCGTGAACCGCCCAGCCGGACGGGCGTCCAGGATCGTCGTGGTGGCGGGAAGAGCGGTTGTTTTCCTTTTCTCGTCAGCACTGCAGCTGGTGATTTCCTGAATATCCGCCATATCAAATGTAAAAATGTCTGGGTCTGGAAGAATACAAGATTTGTGATGCAGATTTTCCATGACCCATGGGGTCTGGAATGCGAGACCCAGCATGACAGAATCTTCGAGGTCTCTATCATGCCTTTCCTGCGTGAGAAACTCCCTCTCAACTTGGTCAAAAGCGGACAGCTTTTGGCACTCACGCAACACAGATTTTTGCATCATTTAGATTTAGCATGACAAGTACAAGTTCTAATCTTCCAGACCCAGACATTTTTGCAATCCATACGCCAGGGATGCGACGGATTTGTTTTCCTTTTCGACGTTCGTTTGTTCCGCAGATGAGGTAGGAGCGGAGCTTGATGTTCCTCCAACAGTTGTGTACTCCTCCACTGGTTTCGCGACTGTGGTTGTAATCTTGCCAGTTGTTGCAGCACCGGCTACATATGAACTGCAAAAGTATCGTATTCGTACTCGTATAAATGCATTACAAATTTTGTCAGCATGAGAAATAAAATTTGTAATGCTGATTTGCCTTGTAAAAAAAATTTGTAATGCAAGACCTGCATTTATACGAGTACGATGCTTTTGCACAGCATATTACACTCCCTTCAGCAACGTCACCCCCGGCCTCCACCCACTCCGGCAAACCACCGTCCAACACAAACGTTATCAAATGTAAAAATGTCTGGGTCTGGAAGATTCTGAGATTTGTCATGCATATTTCGGATCACGTAAGTGGCGTCTGATGCAGGCAAAAGCATCACAGGTTTTGAGCACGCCTCGTGATGCCTGTCCCGCATGAGAAACTTCCTACTTGCGTGCCAAGAAATGGACAGCTTTTGGCGCTCATGCAACACAAATTTTTGCGTGTTCCAGAGTTTGCATCACAAGTTCCAACCCTTCCAGACCCAGACATTTTTACATTTGATAAACGTGTTCCTATGCCCAAAGAACCGCAGCATGTACCAAGCCCGCGCCGCCGAAAACAAGCCGTGCCGGTCGTAACAGACGATCGAGTCTTCCGTGCTGATGTTCAAAGACCGCATGTAGTTTTCGAAGACTTCTCTACTCGGCATCATGTGGGGCAGTTGGCTTTTGTCGTCCGCGCACTCGTCCAGGTCGAGAAAGGCAGAATTTGGTACTATCCGGTTGAAGTTTTGGTAAAGCGACTTCGCCGACTCGGCCGCGAACGGGCAAGCGAAGGGAGAATTAGGCAAATACCACGTCGCGTCGACGAAGACGAGCGTGGGGGCGTCGCGGGTTGATGTAACTCCAGCAGGAGACGAGGCAGTCGCAGACGCGGCCATGGAAGCCGCTAACTTTTCCTTTGCCCATTGCACAGACACTAACGGTGAGGACCCGGGTGGGGGAATAAGCGAGGACGTCATTTTTTTCATCATCGTCATTGGCCTGCGTAGAGCGGACTACGAGAAACGAAGTAAGCCGAGCAGAGCATGGTCATTGTTCACGCTTGGGGCGGCGCGGGAGGATAGGTCTGTGTCTGACAAAACACTTGATAACGGATGGAACAGAAATATTGTACAAATTGGTACCTACTGATCAGGATCGAATTCCACAACTACATCTGCTCAACAAGTTCATCATAATGCCAATGCCAATCAGATCTAGGCTGCGCGTGCATATCGTAATCGGCTTCGGGTTCGAGGTGCTCGATACGTGAAGCCATGGACATCGAACTCGTTGTGGAGTAGAAGTCAATAAGTGTGAAGGCGCCAACACCGGTGCCGCGCATTCTTGGTATTGTTCCTTCAGCTTTCTGGGGCTGGCGGTGGGCGCCAACGTCAATTCATCCTTGTTGAGCTTGCAATTTGGTTGTTTGCGTTGTAGAATCCTTGCATCTACGACCGCATTCATCGAGACATTTACTTTAATCCCGTCTCCGTTGCAATGATTCCATCGAGATTCTGCTTCTTTCAAACATCTAAGCTGCTCGTCACGCTGACTTAATTTAAAAACCCTTTTGATGTCAAAACAAAACCTCCATGTCCATACTGTAACTATCGTGCGTCTAATAGTCCACTACCACTATCCAACATCATTCTTCGCAGTTCTGTAAAAGAAGTTAATACCTTAAGTGTACTTTTTGAGGGACCTTATCAAGAAAAAAACCGATCCATCCGTCCCACGTAAAAGGATTTGTTAGATTCATTTGTGATTTCTATTGCTTGAATTTCAAAGGAAATACCATGACCTGATAAAATTTTGGTGAATACCATATAGATACCCCAGTTGCCGTGCATCCCGCCTCCTCAGAACAGGTTCATCCCTTTCTGCGTCTGCTTCCGAAACACGCTCTGCGCCAAGCCACCACGCACAGTAGATCTAGCACCACCAGCTGAAGAACTGCTCAAACTACCTTGTTGCGCCCCCACGGCAGCTGCTGCTCTTTGCTCTTGCTTCCAGGCCTCGCTAGTGAGAATCCGACTCCTTCCCGGCATCAGGTGATTCTCGCTCCTTTCCGGAAGTTGAAATTGCACTGAACTTTGCTGCTTCTGCTTGTGTTGCTGGGTGGTCTGTGGAATAGTTGTTTTTGGATGAAACATGGACGCATTGCTGACATTGCTCCTGCTTCTCGGGGTGGATTGGGAGGAAATGTTGCTTTTGTTCATTGTAGCGGCTACACTGCTGCTGATTTTAGTATTGTTTGCATCCGCACGGCCCTGCGGTCGTCGCGCAAAATTTATATCTTGTCGGGCGGTCGTGTAGCCCCCAACGAGCGGCGCGACCACTGTCGTGTGCGAGGAAGAGGACGGTGGCGCCTGGTGTCCACCAGGCCTGTTGTAGAAATGATCTGGAAGGATTCTCGATCGGTTCACCGACAATACGCTTGTGGACACCTCGTCCACTTCTTGCAACGCGGAATTTTCGGCTCGGTGAGAAGAGGTGGAGATGTCGTGACTTTTTTGCTCCTCAATCGTGTGGTCCGTGCGTTGCATTTCGGCTTTTTCTAATTGTGCAGTTGCTTGCTTTATTGCCACGGTGGCTTCGCGTCGCTTCTGGAAGAACTTCGCAAATTGGCTGGCAACCGCTTCTTGGTCGTCCTGACTTGCGATTATTTCGGATGACGTTGCAGGAGCTGGCTTTTGGCGAGTAGTTGTCTGCGAATCTTCGACTTTGTTCGCGTTAGAATTATTATGCGGGTGAATTCCTCTTGCTGGTGGCTTCAAATGCTCAGGATGTTGCACGGAGACAGCGCCTGCTTCGCGAGGGGAGAGCTTGAACTTCTAGCAAGCGAGCTGCATAGAGCAGTATAGTATTTTGAAAATTAGTATACTACATGACTTGAATGTTACCCAAGCCGAACAAAACACGAAGCAATGTTATATGTGTGTGGAAGAAAGTATGAAGCAAGTTCTTAAGTATATGTTATGATCATGGTGTATCAACTTACTTCAGTTGCAGTAGATGCAGCCGGCCGACCACGACAGCCAGGTGATTCTGATCTTTTTGTGGTTTTGCGGTTGTACACAGTTTGGAAAAGAACTAGTAGCAATGGGAGTTGTGCTGGCTCCACATGAAGGCCCGTAGTTGTGTGGAAAGGCGCATCTTCGCCCACGAGCACTTTTCTGTTCTCACTCGGTCTTCAAATTTTTCTTGTTCTTTCCGCGTCCCATTTGTAAAGACAATACAAACGCAAGAAGCGTTCTATTCGGTGTATTTGTTGAGCTTCGAGCGTTGAGTGAGTGTCTGGCTATTCATGTGAGACGGATCATTCGCTGTGAATTTGGATTTGCCCAATCGAGATTGCTAATGTGTGAGCGTGACCCGCCTGCGTCTGTATCGAACACCCACTCCACTTAGCACACGACGCATGTTCGCACGAAGCTAAAAGGTCTATAGCCGACAAGTGCCCGGACCTACCGCGCCAGCGTTCTGTATTGCGTGGTGGCACCTCCTGCCGACTTTTCGATCGGTTGACGTGTTGTGAAAATCCGAAGAAGAAATTAAGCCATGTTTTCCGGTGTCACAACTCCGATCGCGGTCTCCCCGACGCGGATCCAGGTGCAGCCGTCGCCACTCTTGTCCGGCAGGGTTTTGCCACGCGAGCTCCTCTTGCCGCCGCCCGGAGCAAAAAACAACCCGTGGAATTCCATCTACGTTGCGACCGCACAGCCAGTAAGGTCGTCGCTGCAACCTCCAGGAACAACATCTTCTACACGGGTAGAGACAGAGGATGTCGCTCTTCCACCTGTTGAAGTGGGGGACTCTTCTTCTTCTACTGCGTCGAAACATGATGCTGTTGCTCCGCCGGAATCTTCTGTGAATGGAGACGGTGAGGACAAAGCTGCGGAACAAGTTCTCGCACCATCTTCAACCCCCGACCTCCCCACTACCGCCGAGTGCAGTAGGAGTTCGACTAAACAGGCAAAAGTGTTGCTGCACCAGAATTTACACAACTACGTGTTTGAGAGCACGAAGGCGAATCCAGCGCAAAAGCTCCGGAGCGCGTTGCCCTGGGCGGCGCCCATGGGTAGTTTGTCCAGTAGCGTAGTCGTGACAGCGGGCACCAGTTGTACAACAAGCGCCGGCGCGGCCACCTCGAAAAGCGCGTCGTCAGCTCGGTCATCGGAGTTACTGCAGACGAACTTTTTGGAAAAGGTACTCATGATTCTGTTGATCGATTGGATCAACATACATTTTTGCGATTGGAACATAAGGCAGAAGACACTTCATCTCATCTGGTGAACGTGATGCAAAACGAAGCCGTGCATGAGCTACACCGACAAGGTATAACTGCTAAACCACAATACAAATCCAGCTTCGGACCACGGCTCGCGACGCAGTGACTGCTTCGAAATCTCCAGTAGACGTCGCGAGTGGTGTGTCGTTGAAAAGTCCGCTTGAAGTGATTGCGCTGACAGGTGTCAAAAAGTCTTCACCCTCCACAGCATCGCATGTTGATGTTGTCCCTCTGACACAGACGACAGCCTTCACGACATCAACGCGCTTAGGAGCTCCTTCTGTATCTTCCATTTGTTGTTCAAAGACCATTGCAGCAACCTCGACATCAACTCCTTCAACGAATTTTCCGCAATTGAAGTCCGGATATGCGTATTTCCGGGGAATGAAGCGATTGCTAAAACCGTTGCCGTGGGATCCAGTGAAAGAAGCGACTGCCGCGGCTGTTACGGAAGAGGGAGAAGAAGAGCTTGCTGGTGCAGCAGCGAGTGAGGACGTCGAACAAGATGATCCACCCGCAGCTGCTGACGCTCAAGCGGCCAGTGAAGATGAGCCTGTCGCAGAGGATGAGAAAGAGGAGGAGGACGAATTCCCAACTCCCAAGCCGGAGTCTGTGGAGGGCGGCGACAATCTTTGCGAGGAGAATGTAGTTCTTGCTGCGGGACTAGAGGGAGAGACGTCGGAAGCGAACCACGCCGAGGGTGATGACGTGATCTCACCGACGAGCCGTGCGGAGAACGTATTCATGCGTTTTAGTATGTAACGGCTGCTGTTCTAAATTATTGCAAGACAATTATCGATTTGCGTGGTGGTGTTTTTTCATTTGATGTTTGGCGAACGCAAGCGTTCATTTTGATTTACGTTTGGGTTAACGACGACACGCACGATTGTATTGATCATTCTTGAATTAATCTTGCAGGTAAGTAGATCCAAGACGGAGAAAAACGAAGACAGCGAAATCGACGCCATTCTTGTCGCAGCGGAAGAGGAGAAAGGCGAACAGAATGAGTCGAATTTTGTAAACAACTGCACAGACCACAAGAACAGCAGCGGTTTTGTGGACTTGTCAGACGTACAGGATGAAGAAATCGAATACGATCCGTTACAGGTATTGCATTTGCAGTTTGTTCACGCAGCACAAGGACCAGTACCGTGTGAGTATGAATTTCTACGCACTGTCTCTTGCATTTTCTCTAAGGTCAACACATCGTCAGTGTCACACATATGCGCCGTTGTCATACGTGCATCACAACAAAATCTTGTGAATTACAGATTTCCATCCGCGGGCGCCACCCCTACGTGCAGGACAGCGAGATTGAGTTTATCGTGAACAACTTGTGGGATTTCGACGATTGTATGGAATTTGAGAAGGATACCCAGAGAAAAAAGCAGGGGCAACATATTTGTAATGCAAAAATGCACAGACAAAAAAAAAAAATGTCCTAAGCGCCATGCTGTGGGGTCGCCCATGACAGATTAGTCTGTTAGTTTACTTTTGCATATACAAATGTGACCTGCCTGCTTTTTTCTGTGTGATAAAGGAGCTGCAGAGGAACGCCCGGTACGGCGGCGACGAGATTTTTGTCTCCAGTACCGTCGGCGGCTTGTCGCTCGGGTCCACGAGAAAAACCATTCATTTGGTGTACTACAAGGGGGATCCTGGCGGTTTTGAAAGCGGAGATCACCAAAGCTCCGATGTACTAGCTGGGTCGTCCGCTCTGTCAAGGGGAAAGATGGTGGAGATCGGGGTCAGCTGGCCGTTCGAGCTCGTCTTGCAAGAGAAACCTTTGGATCAGGAGTGGAAACTGCAGCAGGCCGGCTTGGCTGTGACCTCGACCAAATCTTCTCCGACAGAACAGGCGAAGTGAAAAAGCGCGTGGCTGCTGCTTTTGAAGGAGACGCTTGATCATGATAGCCGTGTCAAGCGCAAGCTTTACATACCAATGTACCGGTCTCGATCTTCGAGCATCAAATGAAGAAAGATAGGCGTTTCATCAGTTTCACTACCATAACCTTGCTATTGCTCACCTAAATGTATCGAATATACTCAACGTACATATTTATTTACAATACGACTCAGAATCTCACACGTTTCAGCGTTTGAGCTACGCTTTGCAAATGCCAAGTATTTCAATCACGGCCGCATCGAGCCTCGCTTATCTAGCCCTGACTTTTATTACGTTTTCAACTTTACAGCAACTGCGTATAGTATTTCATTTTTCCACCGACACCGACACGAAAGGGAAAGCGAGATAAAGAATCCCATACCTTTTTTCAAAACCCACTTTTTATCCACCCTGCTTTTTCAACAGCACGAACTTACCTAGTTCTTCCAGACCGACCCTGCCCGCTGACAAATCAGCTAGGAAAACTCAAGCTGCGTACCCTGTTACTGATACCCCTTACCGCTTTTGGATCTTCCACAAAATTCTTTACCAAACCTCCAAGCTAACCTGTTTTTCACCCGAGTGCCTTTTTTTAATTACAGTGAAGTCCTTCGCAATTTCCGGTCGTTTCAGTTCTCCACTTACGTAAAGAGTACTAATCTATCTTCGCAAACACATCACTTCCACAATGAGAGGACTCTACTTCGACACGGCAACAAACTCACCCAACAAGATGCCCATGTAGAATCAAAATAAGTACGACCACAGTTGTTTCCGTTTCGCAATGAATTATTTTCACTACTTGTGCTTGTACTTCTAGTTCTAGCCTAGGTCTAGGAGTGACGCTTCCGCGAAAGCAGAAGTGGATATTTGATGCGCTCCTAGCAGCGCAGCCGTGTGTACTTCTGATTGGGAACCTAGCATGTTCCGCATCCCACAATCCACAAAGAAAGCAAGATGAATTGCTTATGGTCCAAGCGTGAAAATCTCAGGAACTTTTGCAAGGAAGATGCTGTAGTGTGGCAGGTCGCCACACAAGTCAAAGTTCTGAAGAATTGAAAAGACAAGAGCAGCCGAGCTCAATGATTTTTTCGATCCAATTTCATCTCAGTCCCTTCGTTCATGGCACGATCGTTTCTTCTGAAATTTGTGAAGTTTTTGATACATATTGCTCAAGTAGGAAGTAAAAGTTTTGTTTTTAGTGTGTATCTTTCTTCATTTCTAGCATTTTAGGAAGATATTGATCTCGCTCGTCTGCTCACAATTACAATTGGTTGCTATGAAAGAATTGGCCCTCTTGATTTTCACAATTAGCCACTTACCGAATCGCTCCTCTCGTTGAAAAATATTTTCCTCGGTAATTTTTGTCCTCGGGCCCCGGTCATTTTCTTTCCACCCAGGTAGAACAATCAGAACAACATCAACCGGAGACATTTACAAACCACGAAAAAAATGACCGACCCGAGCAAACAGCCCCTGCCACCTCCCGTCTTGAAATGGGCGAAAGAGGAGCTGATGCGTATGGTGGGAGATTGTGGCGACGAGGTGGTCACGATGGTGCTGGAAAAGGAGAACAACGACTTACAGCAGTTTTTGGTCAGTTTTGGTGTCGAAGACCGAGAGGCTTACACCTTCTGTCAAAATCTTGTGCACAAAAAATTCGAGGCGCAAGTGATCCAGGTAAGAGATGCATATTTGCACTCGTCCTCGTCGTGGTGGTGGTCACTCTGTGTTTACAATCTACTACTACTACAACACTACACAGATGACGACCCTCATGATCATGACATCCAGTAAATTGACACCTCGCTCGACGGCCTGTTATGGCTGCATGATGCTGACAATCATGACCAGACAAAGTACAAATCAAAACAAACTCAAATGTTCCGTGGTGCATCCAAGAGGTAGCACCAAGCTCCTGTGGAGAGGGTGCCTGGGTCACACAGCAGGCTTCGTGGAAGCGTGGCGCGACGGGGGGACCACAGAGCGGACACCAAACCCTTGCAGGGTTGGTGTCGACAGGGACAGGGACCGCGCAGAACGCTTCGTGAGAAGCGCGCCCCGAGGGGGACCTGCGGAGACCAACACACCACACCGAGCCGTGGTGGAGTTGATGTCGACGGGGACAACGAACACGCTTCGCAAAAGCGCGTCGCGATGGGGACTTACGGACACGCGCGACACCAAACCTGTAGCAAGTTTGCAACACGCGTCGGCGGGGACCACGTGGCACGCTTCCCTTGAAGCGTGCCGTGATGGGGGCCTACGACCTCCTTTGGAGGTGGCGTGAGGGCCGCGCGGCGTGCTTCTGCTTCGTAGAAGCCCGCCGCGATGGAGACTTCTCGAGCCGACACCAACCATCCATGCCTTGCGAAGTTGGTGCCGGAGGGGACCACACAGCATGCTTCGCAAGAAGCGCGCCGCGATGGAGACCTGCGGAGACGACACCAAACTCCAGCGGAGCTTGTGTCGACGGGGACCACACAGCACGCTTCGCCTGAAGCGTGCCATGGTGGGGACCTACGAGGCAGCAAAAAGCGCCATTGCAGGTGGTGCCACAGCGCCACGCAGCACGCTTCGAAGAAGCGCGCCACAATGTAGACCTGCGGAGCCGACACGAAGCCCCTGCGGGGTTGGTGGCAACGGGAACCGCGCACCTAGCCAGATGCGTGCCGTGATAGGGACCGGCGCAGCGCGCTTCTCTCGAAGCGTGCCGTCACGGAGACGCGAGCACACGGCGCCAGGCCTCTGTCCGAGGCACTGGCGCTGTGCGGCAGGGGGCGCACGCGCTGCCATGTCGTGCAGATCTGCACACAGCAGCAGCACTAACTTGGCGTGCGTGTCGCGCGCCCTCACTTGCTGCTCGCGCAAGTGGGACTCATTGATTTGTTGAGCGCGGCTTGCGGCCACGCCCCAACTGGGGCGCGGGTCGCATGGCGGAGTGCGGTAACGCGCGTCATCATTGGAGTGCACCTGCTTGGCAGCACATCCAACAAAGACCTCCCGGGCGTGCAGCTCGGCTTGCGCCGCAGCACAGCCCGGGAAGGCGTTTCCGAAAACTCTCGCGCGCGCCCTCACTGGAGTGCACCTGCGTGCCAGCACCTCCAGATCCGACCTCCCGGGCGTGCACCTCGGCTTTCGCCGCAGCACCACCCCGGAGTGCGTCCCGCACATCTGCCATGGCTACTCTCTTTCATTTTTCTTTTGGTGATAAACGGCGCAGGGCCGCCGCGGGTGTGTACTTATTCCAAAGCCAGACCGTGCAACACCACACGCAGAGGGGAAACGACAACACGCGCCCGGCGCGCGCCGTTGCCCCTACAGCGGTGTCGCTCCCGTTAGCTGGCAGCGCTTGACCTCATTTCGCTATTGATCGATATGTTGGACGCGAAATACCAACTAAAACAAACTCAAATGTTCCGTGGTGCATCTCTTCTCGCCGAATGAACTTCTACAGGAGCACGCCGCGAAACAGCACACAAAAGAGATGGAGGCGAACTTCCCGAAGTTAAAGGGAATGACGGCACGGCAAAAACACGAATTTGCCTTGAAGCAGGAGAAAGAAAGAATGGAGAAACTGCGGCAGGAGCGGGCGAGCCAGAACTTCTTCTGCAGCTCGCAGGCTACAGCGCTGGCGACTGGTACTTCTACTTATAATTTTAGTGGTTTGTATTGCATGGATGGGCATATTAACAAAGATGCCCTGTGCGTCTTTTGCGGTCTAGAGTGCTGATGTTGAATTGTACGTAGTAAGCACCCACTAGTTGTATTACGCTTGTTTATATCCACAGTAAATTTCCCGTACACGTACAAATGCGGTCTCCGCATCACAAAACTTGGCTTCGATCCTAGCTTAGCATGACAAGTTTTACGCTCCAAATTGGTGAAATTTGTGATGCATCTTGTACAACATGTACGGGAAATTTGTATTGCATAGTTTATAATAATAATTTCCCGCATGATGACAACAGACACTGTGAAAGAGAGGCCGTCTCTGGTACGTCTTTCCGGGTATTAAGTTGTCTTGCAGTATCTGCATGACAAACTTTGCTTGGAGACGATGACCTAGGATCTCAGTCCCGCTCTCGAGTAGTTTTCAGTCTGAAACGGGATAAAACATAAACAAAGATCTGCAGGCTCTTTAAATTGGCTACGCAAGAATAAACACGATGAATGTGCTATGCAAGGAAAAAACTGTGTAAGTGTAACTTTCTTGGAGGAACAGCATCACAGGTTTGCTCTGCATGACGGAGAAAACCTGTGATGCGTAGCTAGGAGCTGAAAACACGTACGAAAGGAGCCTCTGACGCATATCCAGCATGCCCGTTGTAAGTGTCTTGCATCGTCTGCAACACAAAGTTACAACAGACACTGTGAAAGAGAGGCCGTCTCTGGTACGTCTTCCCGGGTATTAAGTTGTCTTGCAGTTTCTGCAAGACAAACTTTGCGTGGAGACGATGACCTAGGATCTCAGTCCCGCTCTCGAGTAGTTTTCAGTCTGATACGGGATAAAACATAAAGAAACATCAAAGATTCGCAGGCTCTTTAAATTGGCTAAGCAATAAACACGATGAATGTACGCTGCTCCAGTTCCCTCATACTTCTAGATCTAGTTCCAGACCTAGCTCAAGCAGTATTACAAACATTCCCTCACCACCTCCTTCACAGGCGCCCCCGCCACCGGTACTAGTTCTTCTACCTCCGGCTCCCACACCAAAGCTTCAAAGAAGCAGCAAGAGAACCGGCGCATTTGTCTTTGCCAGGGCATGAAGCACGGCGTTTTGTCCAACTGTCTGCACTGCGGGAAGATTAACTGCAAAGAGGAGGGCTACGGACCCTGCCTTTTTTGCGGCAACGAGCTGATCTTCGACGATCTGGACAAAATCGCATTTGACAAAACGGATGAGGAGATCGCTTCCCTGCAGAAAGCCGTGGAAAAAGCGAAGAAATTGGTGCAGTTCGATAGAGAATCGCAGAAGAGAACCAAAGTGTTCGACGAGTCTACTGATTGGTATTTGGAAGCGCAGAACCCCTGGCTGTCCCAGTCCGCACGTGAGCAGGCGAAGAAGCAAGAGAAAATTTTCCGGAAGCAGAGGGAGCTGGAAAAGCGGAAAATCCACCTCACGGTTGATTTCTTTGGCCGGACGATCGTGGAGTCGTCGGATGGGAAGCAGTTGGAATCCGACAACGCGAGTAAATTGGAGCAGTTTATCGACGTGGACTCGAAATTGCTTCTCGACAGCACGGATTTGCTGGGCCGAAACAACAAGCAAATCGACTACGAGAAGGTGCACGGGGCCTCCGTGCCCGCTTTGGTCGGTCCCGCAAAGGACCTGTACGAATCGTTGCAGAAAAGTTTGCGCGATAACGCGCGGAACAATAATAAAAACCCATCCACTTCTTCGTCTGCCGGGGGGCCACAGTACTCGGATGAATTGAAGGATATTGTTGTCAAGTCGTCTTCTCCAGGCGGGCCCGCTGCAACAGGCAGTAAAAGTAGAGGGCAAGAGCAGCAAGGCGGCTCCAGTTCCTCTACCGCAGCTTATCGACCAAGATATGAGGACAGAGAATTCGACGACGCGCTGAATCAGGCGGCGCTGTTTGGAGATAAAAACAGCAACCACCAAGATAGAAACGACAATCCTGCCGGCAGTAGAGAGGAAGACGTCGATCAACAGGACAACCCAGGTAGTAGAAATGGTACGAAAGCACAGCAGGACTTCCCGGCCCCCAAGCCGCTCTTTCCGGACGCGCTGGACGAAGGGAAGTGTCTCTCGCTCCACCAACCCTGGGCGTCGCTGATTGTCGCCGGGTTCAAGCGCGCGGAAGGGCGGGGGTGGAACAGTGACGGGAAAAATAAGCATTTCAACCGCGGGAGATTGTGGATTCACGCCGCGATGAAGGACGTGGAGGACGAAACGGTGTCGCAAATGGAGGACTACTACAAAAATTTGTACGGAAACTACCCGAAACTCCCACTTTTTCCTTCAGAATCCGGCCTCGGCTACCCGAGCGGGTGCATCCTCGGTTGCGTCGATCTAGTGTCCATTGAGGATAACGAAAGCTACAAGGTGAGGAGAAAGCAGGAACTGCTTGGGATACGGAAAGTGAAGATGAACGACCAAAGTAGTAGCGGGGCGAATTATGCAGATGGAGGTGAGCAGGAGCCAGGCAGCGCAGGAACGGCGGGAGACAATTTAGACGATGCAGAGGACATTCACTTGGAAGAAAACAGCTCCGACTACATCTTCTGGCTGGAAACCCCGCGGAAGCTCGCGGTCCCCTGCAAAATGTCTGGCGACCACAAGTTCTGGGACATACCGCGAGACACTCTGAAAACGCTGCAAAAAGCGTTGCTCCCGGTGAAGTGGCCGGCGCAGGGCCTGCCGCAGCAGTTCGAAGCCAGACATGATCTGCGATTTGACCTAAAAACCGGCGGCATTTACCGAGAGGAGCGACCGGCCTCGAGTGGTGCAGACCACGCTGTGAAAAAAGCGGAAAATAACAGCGCCAGCAAAGCAGCTGCGACCACCACGAGTGCAGAAAATAAATCGGACCAAAAGCTGTACCAAAACCTGCTGGACCACCACTCCGAGTCAACAGCATCAAAACTCGAGCGTAATAACAACAAAATTTTTAAGGCGAACTTCACGGCGTCGGCCAGATTGGCGGAGAGTTTTATCCATTTGCACGACTTGATTCCGATCAACGAGCAACAGCAGATAATCGACTATTTAGCTGCGAAGTCCGATGCTTGCAACGCACAACGAAACAACGGCGGGTTTTTCGTGGAACAGGTCAGCAACGTCAGTACGACAGCCTGTAGTTCTTCTTCAAAGACCACCACGACAACATCAACTGACAAACAAGCACAACAACATCAAGCTGATACAACAACGAGCGATATTAACAAGAAGTTCCTGAAGACCAAGACCGCGAAGGTTTGTCGCATGAGTCTCGGTATATCAAATGCAAAAATGTCTGGGTCTGGAAAAATGCGCGATTTGTCATGCAGCTTTTCCATGACCCATGAGGTCCGGAATGCAGGACCTAGCATGACAGATTCTGCGCGATCTCTCTCATGCCTATCCTGCATGAGAAACTCCCTCCCGACTTGGTCAAAACTGGACACCTTTTGGTAATCATGCAACACAAATTTTTGCATGCTTCAGATTTAGCATGACAAGTTGCATTCTTCCAGACCCAGACACTTTTACATTTCATACGGTAGCTTCGTCTTCAATTTCCGGCTCAACCGGTGGGAAGCGGGGGACGAAATTCGGGACATTTCGAAGGGGTTGTTGGAAAAGTGGTTTAAGCACGCGGTCAAGGAGGCGAATAACGCGATCCCCAAAATCGTCGACCGGTTCGTCCCCTACGCAGAAACTCTAAGTGGGTCAGAAGAAGAGCGGGTGGACGATCTTGTGCTGCTCAAACAGAAAGACCCTGTAGCACCTTCGCCAAAAAACGCCGAGAAAAATAGCAAAAAAAAGCAGAAAAATACCGCGGCTCTACTGGCAGCAGCCTCGTCCACTACTCCGGGAAAGAAAGACACGAGTACGTCTGCTGTGAGTACGACCAAAAGCATCAGCAAGACAACTATCCTGTGCAAAAGTATCGCACTCGTACTAATTGCAAATGTCGTGCGTGGCAAATGTTTTTCCTATAGGGAAAGCAGCATTACAAATTCCACTTCCCCTCTTGCCAAAATTTGTGATGCAATCTATACTAGTGCAGTGGGGTGCTTTTGCAATGCATAACAACTACTACAGAGCAACTTCCGAACTTCTCCCCCGACGTTTGTTGGGCGGAATTCCACGGTGCCGAAGCGACGGTGGATGTACGGCAGGAGGAAATCGTGGACACGGCGGACGTGCCCGTTGTGCTCATCAACATCGGCGACTCGGTGAAGATCTCCTACACATTAACCCAGTCGCTAGACCAGCAGGGAACAAATACGCCGACGTCCTCGTCGAAACTAGCGGCGAGCAAAGCGGGCGGAGCAATTGGAGCGGGCGGCCCTTCAGGCCGGCAGTTGCTGGTCACGGTTAAGTCCGGCGATGCTCTGGTGTTCGGCAATAAGTGTAGGGATTTGTTTCACGGCGTGGCGGAGGTCATGCCGAATACACGGCCGACCGCCTTGGAAATGGCCGCTCCCGGAAGGTTGGCGGTTGTTTTGAAATGATGCGCGAGGCAGCTTCACGTAGTACTCTCTGTGATTCATGTGATAAACTACATTGACGCCGCAAGAGACGCGAAGCAAAAAAGCATAATATCACGACACAGCGACACAACATGTAAATATGGCAGTTGTAGTACTTCTGCGCAGCTGCAACAGATGCAGTCTTTTGGCCACTGGCTGCACTGCAGTTTCAAGCTAATGGGCGAGGAATTGTGTGCCTGCTATCCGCCGCACATCATTTTGTCGTGTCTCCTCATCTACTTCTGTCTCTTCCGTCACCGTCGTTCGATACCGAGAGTAGAGGAAGAACAATAGTACAGGTCTTCCGTGCAACAAAATGCAAGTCGTGCACAATTCCGGGAGCACGTCGGTGGACAAAATTTTGGTTGTAGAAGAGATTTTAGCGACTGTCGTTCTTGAGGAGTTGAATTTCAGCGAGAAGATCCGACGTGGTGGTTCATCTTGTGTAGATCAATGTGGGCAGTTCTTGCTCAAATGGCAATCTCATTACGTCGGAATAATTAAACGTTTAGAAGCTAGCTGCACAAGAGCTCCAAAAATATCATGAAGCAATTCGCTGAGCGTATTCGTCGTGGCCGGAGCCGGCCGCCACCCGGTAGTGCAGCAGGTGGAGGTGCCGCAGCAACTGGGCAGACCGAGACATCGTCTCAACAGGCAAACACAAGCGGCAAGCTCCCCGTGCTTGCCGACGACGTCGATTCGATCCCCGGTGTCACAAACGACGTGGAGGAGCTGCAGCGCGAAAACGCCGAACTCCGAGCGGATTTGAACGCGCTGCTAGAAGAGCTGCGAGCTACAGGGAAGATGAACAAAGAGGAAGACCATGATCATGCTACCGGAGCGGGACCGCAGCCGACAAGCAGCAACAGTAAAACCGCTTCAAATTATACCATCAGAGGCTCGCCGCAGGAAGACGTATCTCACCGCTTTCAACAAGAACCTCCCGCTTTTTACCACCATGAAGATCCGCTCACGGCTGACACCGACTTGAAGAGGCTTTTCGAGCGTCGGATCCAGGCGGAGAGAAGAGTTTTGGAAAAGGAGGAAAACAAAAGAAAACGGAAATACAAGAAGCAGTTTGTCAAAATGCAGGAAGTAATCCGAAGCTTGGAAAAAAATTTGACGGACCGGGAGAAAGAAGATGAAGAAGTGTTGAAAGCGAGCACAGCAGCGTTAAGCAGTGTGCAGACCGCGCTGTTGCCCAGACTAGTGGCGGATACACAATGTAATTATAGATACTTAGATAGCTACCTGCAACTCCATATTGATTCTCGTGTGGACAAGGACTACTTTTGACACGAGCATGCGTCTTGATGTCGTGATGCGCTGCCACAGATAATCAAATATCTTCAACTTCATGGAGTGAAAAAAACACAAACTTTCAGATCGCGCCCGCGAGCAGGAACTTCTTTCGCTGGTGACGCAGCTTGAAGGCGAGCTAGATGCCGCCCGTAGCAGCTCGACTGAGCAAAGCCAAACTTTGAATACCGCGGTAGAGCACACCCACCAGCAACACTTCCACGACCTCCAGCAACGGGAGCAGGCGCTCGCGAGTGAGCGAGCAGCTTTTCAAAATTATGTGCAGGTCGAGACGCAGAAGATCTTCGTGCAACAGCAACAGCAGGAATTTGCGCGGCACCGACAGCGGTTTTTGACGGTGCAGAAACTGGTCGAAGTGAATATGTTTCCGTCCGTCGCAAGTAGTGCAAGACAGGGTAATTTCGCTTATACTAGTGTGGATGACCACCACGACACGTCAAATAATCCCTACCAGTCCCCCGCCGGCCGCACTGCAGCAAGCCCAACAGGAGTACTAGCTGGAACTACGAGAAATAACAACCAAAGCCGAGGAGGGCAGCAAATGCGAAGTACAACCCGACCGCGTACCTCCAGCACCTCCGCGACAACGCCCACAACCGCTACCTCAGACGATAAACAACAGAGATCGAAGTTCATGCAGGAGCTGCTGAAGCGCGGGCAGAGCCGGGAGAGAAGCGAGTCGGCGCACCGGTTCCGGTTGCTCCTCGAAGGGCATCAGGCCCAAAGGACGGTTTTACGCGAGGGGATGACGCAGATGAAAAAGGTGGTGGACTTGTTGGAGGCGAGGAGTCGGTCGGTGAGCATCACGCCAAGTTACCGGGCTGCGGGGAAGAGGAATTACGGCGCTGTGCCGGCCGCTGCTGGGACGATGATGTATAATCCGAAGCAAAATACAGAGGTACAACTGAGACCACCACCCCCGCCGGAGCAGGATCAGAACGAATTCGAATTTGCAGCACGACAAGAAAATTATAACCACGACTCCCCTGAAGAAATGAAGCAGCAAACCGCAAGCACGGCACAGCATCAGGAGCCGGTTGTCTCGGGAGCACCCGAGCCTGCGATTGTTCTTGCGGGTCGTGAGGGTGTAACTGTAAGACAAGAGGTATCACAAGAACCTCACGTAGAAGTTCTTGCAGCCAATGGAAAAAACACGACCACCGGACCGGAAATGTTCAATATCGCGAGTCCTGAGAAGGGTTTGCGAACGTCAGAGGAGCAGGAGACATTGCAAATTCCTCCGGCGTCGAATGAGAATTATGTTCAGGTTCATGATGGCCATGGCGGAGATCAACTACACGAAAAAGGAAATGAAGATGATTACCCGACACGTCGCAGGACTCCGGCTGAGTACGACTACGAGACCGCGTTTGATGCGGAGAACGATTTAGTTGCACGGCAGCTCCTTCACCCGCACCCCGAGTACCATAGAGCTTCTCCATCGGGTCAGCTACACGAGACGATTCCCAATCGCATGCCGTACTTTTCGGAGTACGAGGAAGTGGTTGATAATAATGTCGAAGGCGACGCAAGAATAAATCAGCATGAAGATCCGAACAAGAATTATCATGCCGGTCATCTTCCATCAAGAACAGAAATCGTCGCAATAAAACCAGATGATGTGACGCTTGGCATCAACAGCACCACGACCAGCACAACTACAGGAGCTGCAGTTCAAGTTCTTGCCGCACCCTCTAGCAAAGTTGACGAAATCGACTTAGGAGAGGACGACGGTGCGCCGGAGGACAAAGGAACGGAGAATGATGTTTTTGCGGTGGAGCAGCAAATGCAAAGAACCACGGGTGAAGACGAAATATTACCAGCAACATTGGAGGTCGTGCCAGCAGCAGATGAGGAAGACCACAAGAAAGAGACTATGAGCGCCAGTTCGAAAAAGCAAACAGCCGCGACAAAAATGGGAACGGCCTTCTCCAAGATGAAAACTAATTTGACGAAAGCGATGTCGACAAAGGAAAAGAACCTTCAAGAAGGTACTACTGGTTAGACGATCATGCTTGACCGTCCGTGATTCGACGTGTACCTCAAACGGAATTTTGCCTAGCATGAAAGGTGTCGTGCGACGCAGTGTAGTTTTGTTAATACGAATCTCTTATACTAGAAGCAGTTCTTGTTGTGTCGCTCTGTTTGACAGAACTAGCGACGCTCCCGTAAAAAACTAAATACCCTTTGACCTACAGTGTCTCCCACGCCTAGTCGCCGCCCGTCCGACGTTGCTGACAACATGATTCCACTAGATCTCAACGAAGACGACGGCACAGCGAGCATCGCGGGCTCGGAAGCGAGTAGGAAAAGATCCCTCCTCTCCCGCATGGGCAACATGATGCAACGGGCGGGGAACATATCCAGGAAAAAACAAACACCCATCCCCATCGAATTTGTCATGCAAAACATTATCACGCATCAAGTCCTGTGCTTGTCATGCAAAAAATGGATGGGGATGTTGGGTTTTTCTCTGTGGATAGAACAAAATGAAACTACCGGCGGGCGGAGGTACAGGTGTAGCGAACGCCGGAGCTAATTCCGCGTCGGCGTCGGCGAGAGGGGGCGTGACAGACCAGGACGATGCTACGCCGTCAGAATCGTGGTTTCGAAAGCCGTCGCGAGAATCCAGTAAGAACAATAGTCCGGTGGTGCTGGAAGTAGAGGAAGCAGTTTTGCTGACTGGTGCTGCACCAGCAGAGCTGCAGCAGCAGCAATTCGCGAACGACCAGAAGACTGCAGATCAAACAGAGCGGTAGGAGTGTGAATCACCTCCCCCGCATCACCTCGTGACGCGGCCGCATCACCACCGCAACGGCCGGAGGTGATGCAGAAGCAGAGCCGGCTGCGGCCTTGGTTGTTTAGGGTCTAGGGTTTAGGGCTCGGGGTTTACTTAGGGGCGTCGAGGCCAGCCGGCGCGACAGCGCCGTCGCGCCGGCTGGCCTCGACGCTTCTCTCCTCCTCGTGTGCCCTGTCCCTTCTCCGCCCTTGCGCGCCACCCTTTTGGCCCCCCCTTCTCCTTGGCCCTTGTGAATGTTGTGCGCCCTTTGCCCCCGGCGTGCCTCCGTGCCTTGACTCCCTGCGGCATTGCTTTGCGTGCCCCGCGGGTCGTTCCATGCTCGCCACCTTAGGGCCGCCGGCCGACATCTGGTGGCCACGTACATAGGCGCATCTGTCATGCAGGATGAGGGCTCGTGTGCGTTGTGGCAGATACCTGCTGGTGGCTTCATGGCCGCGAGGTAGATCGATGGCACAGAACGAAGCCAAGCAACACGCATCCAGACGTAGTCACGTTCTGGTCGACCATCGCGGGGAAGTGCAACGTGGTGGGGAAGTGTTGGACGGCAGGGAGGTGGGGAAGTACCTCCCCACCTCCCCACTACTGGGGAGGCACCTCCCCACACGCGGGGAGGCACCTCCCCAGGGTGGGGAGGTAGGGAGGTGGGAAGGTGATGCGTGGGGAGGTGATTCACACCATAACCGAACAGAGCAGTCAACGACCGAGCCAAGAACTCAAAGTGCAGAGAAGGAGAAGCAGGAGCAGGCCCGCAGCGAGAGTAGTTCGAAGCGGAATTTGTTCTCCAATATGTTATCAAGGGGTGGAAAGAAGACAGCTAGAGCTGCTGATAGCACTTCCACCCCGGAAAAAGCAAAAGCTGCTGTGCTGGAAGAAGCAAAGTCACAAGAGCAGGAGGAAGCGGGTGCGGCTGGAACTTGTTCTGTCCCGCCTGGAGCAAGCGCAGCGGCGCAACCCACGAGTCTCGCCGGTCGTCTGAACTTGATCATGACGAACCGCAGCGCCACGTCTTCAAAAGAACGGGCAAAAACACAATCAGTGACCCCACGACAGAAAGATACTTCTATTGCACAGACTGTAGTTCGAGCTGATCATGATACACAGGAACGAACAGAGCAGGAGCATGTAGCTTCTGCTGCACCATCTTCCGCTGGTGCTCCGCAGAGCAAAAGCAAGATGAACAACTTTCTCAGCAGCGTCTTCCAAGGCAAAAAGACGTCCAACAAAAAAGCTCAAGCCACCACAGGAGTTGACAACTCCGTCGATGCGGACGCAAGCGCAACGCCTGCCTCAAATTCGCGGGACCTACAAGTGGAGACGACCACCCCGCAGGTTGGAAATACTAAATCGGCGACCTCCGCTGAGGCTGGAGCAGAAAATTTTGCTGAAGGAACTACTGCCCGCGACAGCACGGCCTCTCCGACCAGCGGATCGAAGAAGAAGAAAAAGGACAAGAAAAAGTCGTCTGTCAGCAGTTCCTCGCAATCACCGGACCTGCATTCCGCCCCGCTGGACGACGCGGTAGATTTTATCGAAGGAACTAGTACGAGCGAAAAGAAGAAAAAGAAGTTTGGTATGGACCTTTTCCAAATCGGCGGAAAAAAGAAAAAGGAAAACAATTCCCCGTTGAAAGAGGGGGTATCAACTGTAAAAATGTCTGGGTCTGGAAGAATTCATGTTTGTCATGCTTGTCTGGCATGACTCTTAAATCTGTCATGCATGTTACCCAAGAGCTCCGTTTTTCTGTGATGCAGAAGCGCAGTTTGTCATGCAGAATAGGCAACACCTAGGAGCTCAGAAACTTGTCATGCTGGGCCAGCATTTGTAGCGTCATCATGAGACGCAACCCAGCATCACAAGTTTCCAGACCCAGACACTTTTGCATTCGATAGGGGGCGCACACTAACGAAACGCCAGCCAGTCCGCCGGATGGTTTGTTTTTGAGTTCTTGTCTAGGATCTTCATCGGCGGCGTCGAGCTGTAGTTCGTCGGGACTGGTGTGGGATCCTGTGCGGGACGACGCAGGGGCGCCAGTAGATGGGAATAACGGGTACTCCAAGAACTCCCACTCCGTAAGCGGCCCCCCGGCGCCGGCCGCAGAAGCACCAACAGTAGAAGGCAGCTTCGCTGGTTTTGGCCGTACACTTTCCACGACCGCCTTGGAGTTGAGACCAACTTTGAGCGACCACACGATTTCGAAATCCTCGTCCTCATCAGCCAGTGCTTCCTCCTGTTCCAGCTCGCCACCCTCCGCCGTGTCACCAGACTCCGGTTATAACTTTGGCGGTGATCTTCATAATTCCCGCTCGATGTCAAAGGGCATATTAGGCGCTGCCCAACATGAACAAGGCGGAGCCACTTACAGTGCTCCTCGTCTGGCTGCAATTCCCGATGAACCGAGATTGTCCAACGGAATAAAACCGGAGCCGCAGCTCAGAAGAGCAACCCCAGCAGCTGCAGGAGCGGGAGACGTGAGAAGTACCACTTTGGAGGACAACCTCGCGCCTACCTCCCGACCTGAGCTTGACATTGGTACGATGAGCTACCTGAGCCATGGAGTACGAGTGGACGATAACGGGCTGAGGCCAATCCCTACCCCACTTGCGGAAACACTGCCGAGTACCTCTCTATCGGCGAATGCAAATAGACCGTCAAGGGCTCCTCCCGCCGCAATAAATCATCCGCGCGCAACGGTTGTCGGAGCGTTGCCACCGGTGAGGGGCGGACAGCATTCGAATCAAAGTCGAATGTCGGATAACTGCAACCAGTCTGATCTTGGTTCGTATCATCAAGTGAGATTGACCCACTCCCCGAAGCTAGACGTAATGTACGGCGGGACAAGTAGTTCAAGTGTGTCGTCCTCTAGCTCGAGCAAACCTAGTACAAAAAACCCTTTTGCTGGGCTAGGTTCAACATCAGCAGCGGCTTCCACACCAGGTGCCCACAACCAACAACGCCTTGTTCCTGCTACCACTACGACCCCACTGGCCCCTTCTCCTGCCACCCAGTTTGCGCCCTATCTGTCACACACGACTTTCTCGGGTGGAGCAACTACATCAAGCGCCGGGTCTTCTTTGGTCGGAGGATCGACAGCCAATGCACCAGCAGGAGCGACAGTATCCCAGCAACCACCTGTAGGACCACCAACATCATTCGGAGCAGGAGCTGCACAGGTACCACCGCAGCAGGGAACAACAACTACAACAAGCTTTCTCTCCGATACCCCTCTAGAGCAGTCCTCTTTCCTGCGTAACAGTGTGGAGAATTTACCTCCGTCTTCCATACCCCAATCGCCCGCGGCCCCCGATTCCATGTACGCGCAAGCACATTCGCTGCTGAGCGCGTCATTTTTGTCGACCAGCTTCGGCGACCCAAATTACCGGGACCGGTACAATCGGCCGACGCCGTGGCAGACTGCTACGGGTAGTGCTGGACAAGCGGGAAGTAGTAGTGGCAATAATTATGGCACATCAACAGCTCCTGTGTTAACAACTGCAACCTCTTCTAGTTCTACAACTCTTCCTAGTGTTGTAGCAGGACCTGGCGCAGCTGGCGCTCTTGGGCCACAATCTCAACTGCAATTTGAGCCGAGTTCGTTCTCAGGAGCACCGGTGTCTTCATCATCTTCCGCGTTGGATGGAAACAACATGCTAAACACGAGCAGAACCGATACCGTTTTGACGCCGTCCTCCGTCTTCAACAACGGCCTGTTCACGCCGAGATACGTATTCATTGATCTTAGTTCTTTATTTCCTGATCCGTTTCAATTCGTCGACCAGGAGGTCTACTTTTATTTTTCACCACACGCTGCACACCTCTCTAATTGCAACTTGTTCCCACGGCAAGCTCATGAGGGTAGAAAAATCTTAATGTATCAGGTAACTCCCCGTGGAGGCTACAACACCATCAACAGTAGCAAGCGTTCCGCCCGGTACAAGCGCAACCAGTTTTTGAGTTACGGGAACAGCAGTCAGAGTCTCGAGTTATCGCCAGACGGGACCACGGGAGGTGTGGGCGGTGGGGCAGAAAATGAGGGAGAGCAAGTTTATCGGGAACAAGTGGAGCCCCACCATTTTCGTGACTACTCACAGTTGTCGCCTATTGATGACCATGGGGACTGAACAGAAAGTCGTGCGGAAATACTTGCTGCGTGATAATTTCAACGTGTTGCGGTAGCGGTCCCAACCTCTAATCTACCATGTAAAAAAAAAAACAAGCTGCGTTTGGCTCTGTGACTGCGGCATTGCACTGCATCGCGGCGTTTCTTCACGGCGATAGCTTCCTGAGATAAATCAACCAGTTTGCTTATCGTGATGGACCCCTGTCTTGATGTTTTTTGCGGGGCTACGACAATACAGGCTAAGTTAGAACGCCCAAGAGTGATGAGTGCCGTCAGTTTATTGTTTTAGTGGACCACGTTGGCCGCGAGGTATTTGCAGCGTTCTTCTCTTAGCGCCACATCATATCTGCACACACCGTGGTTGGAGCTGAGCCATAAAGATAAAAGACAAGAGATGCCCTCGCTTTGCTCGCTGCCTATGCCACCACTGATCGCGCGGCCAGCGTTTCGCGGCAGAACAATAAAACCTAGCGGTACAACTATACATGCTGCGGTGTTAAGGAGGAGGAGTTGTTCCTCGTCTTCGTTGTATCGTCCACTGATCCGTGCAACGTCGACCTCTCATTCGCATGCTGCTACGGGGGCGCAACGTTGTAGTTTCGCCACGGGAACAAGAGCATGTCCAGCATGGTCCAACAGCGGCAGCACCTCATTGTCAGCCTCATCTTCGTCCCCGCTTTTGATTTTGTCTTCAACTCGCCCGTTCTCCAGAACAACTACAACATCAAAGCTCCTCCAACCCGACTTGGAAACCATCGCAGACGCTTTGTCCGCCCAACTCCCCAAAGAGGACCCGCGCAGCCTCCGTCCCTCGGCGATCCAGCGGTTTGTCCAGCACGTTTCGCCGGGTAGTAAGGGGTTGACGGAAGCGGAGTTGGAAACTATCCAAAAACTCTGGGCAAAAGCGTTCGACGCGAGGATGTTTGAGGAAGTGGAGGACTTGATGGCCGACGCAGGGTATGCATTGCAAAAGTATCGTACTAAGTAGAAGCTGCAACACAAATTTTCCTGAAAGGAGAAATGCCATTTGTAATGCTGATACTGATTGACATATAGAAGTGAGACTTGTCATGCATGGTTGCAATTACTACCACAACCACCTGCTGCCCCTGTGCGTCGATACTTTTGTAGAGGATAAAGTCGAAATGAGCGACGGGGAATTGCCGTCGAGAACGACACAAAATCTGAAGGAGAGCGGATTTGCGGAAAACACTGATGCGTATACGGACGAAGATGTTGATGCGGCTGCGAGTGGAGTTGTAGACAGTACAAACACGACCACAGTCAGAAACGAAAAGAAAACCACATGAATGAAAGCAGTAGTGGGCTGCTAGTTTTTGAGTCTTCCTCTTCTATAATGCCTCTACCACAATCGATTGTCCTGAGCTACGACTGGCTAATGCGCAGGCAGGCGCGTAGTGAGTTCTTCTTCTTCTAGATATTTTCTCTCAACAGCTTGTTTGTCCTTGTCGTCTCTATAGTCGAATCAGAATCTTCGATGAGTGAAAACAGAGTGTGTTATTAATATTGAGTGCTACCACGAGGGGAAAGAATAAACACATCTTCGGCCGCATTGTTGTAGAAGTTTCATCGCAGTCGTACATCTTGTAGTTGATGCAAGGAAGAAGACGTACTATGAGTAGCGCCGCAACTTTATGGATTGATGCTGATTGACTCGTACTAAATTGTCGCACTCCTCGATTCGCCTCGCTGTCGCTCGGTATTGTCGAGGGTCGTCGTGTAGTGATGTCTCCCCAAGGAAAAGAATGGGCTGCCGTAAACACGATGCTTGTTATTGCCAGGTGCTAACTACACCAACAGGCAACAGGCCCACGCCCACCAGTACAGTGCACCACTACAAATTATATGTTCTTGCACTAGCTACGGGAGAAGCTTGAGAACACTCGGCTCCTTTTGTCGCAAGTATAACGAACAAGTTTTTGATTTTTCAGCTGCCAACGCAAAAAAGATGCCAGCCCCCGCGGCCGAGCCAATCCAGTACCACATTCACGTGGTGGGAAAATGGCAGGCTCCGGATTTTCACAAGCTCCGCATGGCAGCGGAGTTCTTGGCACAAAACAGGTATTCACTTCTTCGTGCGCTCATGATGAGCAAGTGGTATTCATCCATTGCAAAACAGGTACTCACGGTGAATGTGGTGAAGTAGAATTCGATTTGCTTTCCGGCGAGATGACCATTATTTCATTGCTGCAAGAACGTAGTACTCAGGCATAGCAAAAACCTTACCCAAACTCAGATCAAACGTCCGCGCCACGATTGAGGGCTACTTTGAAGCACAGTACGAAATCCGACTGAAAAAGATCGCTGGCAGCCTGGGAGGCGCGTTTTTCATGTGCAAGCCAAGTAACACGCTCGTGTACGCCATAGCAGATGACGAGAAGGCGCTCTATTTCGCAAATATGGACAGATTCTTCGAATGGGCGGAGAAAAGGTAAAAATGAAAAGTGTGTAATTTTTTGCTTTATCGTGTGCGTGGGCGCTGGGCTGCGCAGTATGAAGAGAGATGATTGTGCTCTACTCTAACTCTTTCTCTCGCAATACAAATTTGAAAATGTAGCACTCTTTCATCCAATTGCAATTTTCTGTCAGGTTCAAATACGAAGACAGCACGTCCATGCTGGTCTACAAGAGGCTCGCGAATAAAGCCCAGCAGCAGAACTTTGCGAAGTCAAGGAGATACTGCCAGGTCACGTTTCAATTTGGCGACCGTGAAGCCGAGCCCGTGGCGTTTGAACTCTTTCACAAGGAGTGCCCAAGAATCGTGAACAACTTTTTGGCGCTACTGCAAAGCGGGAAATACCTTGGATCCCCAGTATTCACTGATTTGTGTACGAACATAATTAGCACGCTAAACAGTTACTCGCTCGCCTAATAAAGATAAAGAAGCGAGCACCCGATTGATTTTTCTAGAAGGGGTTTGTTCCATCGTTTCATTTTGTTCGAAACAAGTGTAAATAAGTGTCGAAGATGAATTTAAATCTCTTCGCCTGCATGATCTTCTTCAAGCCAAGAAATCAATTGCAACGTATAATCACCAGAATCACCGAAAAAATCACAGATACACCGAATAAAGAAGGACTGCTACATTCAAGGCGGGGACATAGTGGATGGGTCGGGTATGGATCTGTCAGGATTGAAATCGTCAAAGTTGAAATGATTTGTCATGCATAAAATGCAACGCATAAAGTGCCTGTCTTGTCGGGATGGCAAGGGAGGCAGATTGTGAGCCTATTTAGGGTTTGGGATAGAGCTGCTAAAAGAGCATGACAAAAGCAGTCTTCTTTGCCCAAACAGCATGACAAATTGGATTCCGGTGCTCCGAAGATTTGTCATGCGCCGCTTGAAAATTGGGCTTCCAACTGGTATCCATTTTATGCATGACAAATCATTTCAACTTTGACGATTTCAAACCTGACGCTTCCATATCGGGCTGCAACTCAGTATCAGACTCCGGAGATCCAGTTCCAGACGACTCCTACAAGTACTTACAAACCTGAATTTACTTTCACGTTATTTTTTCTAACCCGGAAAGATTTTGCGATCGCGAAAGGATTTCGCCGCATGCATGTGCTGCAACTACCGAAATGGAAATCATCAGGTACAAGCACGATTCCCCAGGCTTACTCGGTATGTGCAAGAGCAAATTAGACACCAATGGTTCGCAATTTTACGTGACGCTCAAAGAGTTGCCGATGTGCGACGGAAAGACGGTGATTTTTGGGCGAGTGATAACCGGCATGAGAACGGTATTTTTGCTTCTTTGTCATACATAGCTGCTACAAACACAACCTCAGAGTACGTGAATCTGTCATGCGAAAATCTTCGGATTAGTTTCATACATCAACCACGTCATTGGATGCACTCTCACTTCGAAATCAGAAACTCGATACTGACACGTCCGATTTTTATACAGATGTGGAAAATAAGTCGGATGGGTGTCAACTACGCTGGGAGACCAACAACCCCAGTGACCGTCTGCGCCGTCAGGTCAGATTTGCTGGATCCCAGTGTCGCGGAAGGTGGAAAGCATTTCACGTTTGATACTTTCTACTGTGGAATGGAATTTAGAAACGTGCGAATATTGTGCCTGCTATGTGTCGAAGCCCTTGCTGTACTACCTGTGTGCCTTTTATGTGTGCAGGCCTGCTGATGTGCTACAACATCAGTATGTACATGTAGTTCGTTATTCAACAACATCAACAGTTGGTGGTCCCAGAGTCGTGCCAAAGGCCGAGCCCGTAAAGGAAACCGCCGTGGCTGAAGAGGTACCGACAAGGGCACCAGCGGGCGAGACTGCCGACGAGCAGGCAGCCAGGGAAGCAAAAGAGGACGAGGCGGCGGCGACGAAGGTACTTGTTTTTACGCGCGTGTGTAGCTGCAACTAGTCGAACGATGCTTAGTGTACTGTGTACATTCTCAATTCTTGTTGATGCTGCAGCTGCATTGGTGCACACACCCGTCAGTCTTTATCTTTTGAAACCAGCTCGAGCTCTCCCATTAGAACTACAACATCGGACGTGCTCAGGTTCAATCGCTCTACCGGGGCAAGCGCGACCGGGCAGAGGTGCAGGCGAAAATGCAAGCGAAAAAGGAGCAGGAGGAACGCGAGCGGGCGGAAGAGGAGGAAGCCGCCACACGCGTGCAAGCGTTGTACAAGGGGAAAAAAGCCCGGGCGAAGGTGCAAAACATGAAGGAGGTAAAGTACGCCAGTGCCGACGCAAATGCCGCCAGTGGCGACGATGCGGAGGCGTAGGCTTGCTAAGTAGTGAAGCTCGCTTTCACCTGAAAGACGCTGAATCTCGACTTATTTACTTGAGAATACTAGTACATCAAACAGCTGAAGAAAAGTCTAACTATGGCACATCAACTTCAATTATACGCAATTTCTGAAAATCTTCAAATCTACAGACGAGAAGATGGTGATGGAATCAAAATCAATTATACTTATCGGAAAAATTATACTATGCAAAGAGGGAAAAAAATCAGACTCAGGCAATTTCCGAAATTGCGCAACTGCGAAGGTAAATTGTAGTGTGACCTCAACAGCAGTGCTTGGCGCCGGAGTGCATATCTGCTGCCAAAAGCAACTGGCAACGCTCGTTGCACAAATTTAAGTTTCACCCTGTACAAAATTTGCAAAAAACGAACAGCAGAGGAATGATAATGAAGATGCCGTGTGACGTGTGAGCTGCTGCTAAGTACGGCTTTGGCGACTGCTCGAATCGTCTCCATGTTGTCGGTCGTCGTGTGCATCAGCATCAAGAGAAAGGAATGCATTTTTCATACCAGATGTTACAGAAATGGTCCAACCACCACTTGATGGATCAGGATCTTATTGTGGTCCAAGAAATTGTCATGAAGATCATCGGTTGCCTTTTATTTTAGAGAGACGCCCGTGCAATCTGAACACTATGTATGGAACTAAAAGCCTTCTGATCTTCAAATCGATCCCTGTGGTCCTTGAAAGAAAGCAACAAAAAGATGCGTTCCGCAGAGCTGAAACCGTGATCACCACTTACTACGTGCTCGTCCCTGCGATCCCTTGGCTCTCGCAAAAATGAGCAAGAAATCAGTAGCTACTAGAAGTCGGACGAATTGCTGGAACATCCTCTGTCCACCCGCATATCATGTTTCCAGGCACCCCACTGACCTCGAACAACTAGACCTTTCCTCGAGTAGTATTATCTGACCACGCCCGGGTCATTATAGTTGTACAAAGTTCTGCGATTCGAGTTAAGTTGTCTTTTGCACCGATTGCTGCTACAACAAAAATTTTTACGACCACTCGCATATTGATATTACTTCAACCTCGACGTAAAAAATTCTTGAGCTACGTATGAAGAACTGACCAGAGTTGGAAGCAAAAGTACCCCCGTTATTTTGAGGAAATCATGGACGCAGCACCGCACCAGCAGGCCAACCTCGGGAGCCACAACGCCCCGGCGGAGTGGGAGGAAAAATTCAAAGATGGGGTTTTCGCCGTTTTCCGAAAATGGACGGTCGTGCAGTTGATTGTCGACCAAGAGTGGTGCGGGAGGCACAGTAGGAGTCGGGTAAACCAGTTGTTGGACGAGTTATTCGCGGTGTTGCTGGACCGGAGAAGGCCGCCGCTGACGCTGAAAAAGCCGGACGACTCCGATGTGGACAAATTAGCGGAGTTTTTACGTGTGAAGATGTACGCGTTCTGCGACACGGAGTTGGAGGATGACAGTATTTTTTTTACTTGGTTATGTAGTAACAGTAAGTGTTTCAGGGGTCGAAGGTTTATGTTTAAAGCTGGTGCATGTGCTGCATCTGCATGGAGTTCCGTGCATGAGGATGTGTTCACAGATTATTGGGTTTGGGATTCGACGCAGCAAAGGCAAACGTCGGGAAGTTATGACATCGAAATGGAATTGCGCAACACAAAAAGCTTATCTTTCACTCAACACACACCTACAGGCGACCTCGTAATAGCGACGAAGTGTATTCAGCTCCTCGATACGTGCCGAGCGAAGGACTACAGCCTCGCCGACCGAGAAATCGCGCTGCAGGCACAAGCCGTGCCACAAGTCAACGCTTGCAAGTTCCAGGATGGAACAATGTAAGACTGATGATTTTTCACTGTTTTCAATTTGCAATGTTCAGGGCCAGGCAGGCATGGCTTCACCACGGGCTGCTCCGATGAACTGCGTTTTTTACCACTTTGTACATACTTGTCACGATCGTTTGTTCCCAAAAAAAACCATTTCAGGTATGCAGACGAGCATGGCAACGTGATATCAGCATCCGGCGCCCCTGCTGGACCTTCTCCGGCCTCCTGCGGCACTGGTGCACCCGCAAATATTGCAGAGCAGGGCAGCTTCCTGAACACAACCGCAGGAAGTGGTTTGAACCACCTGTCCTCCATCCAAAATTGCGGCTCGAATCCGCAAGACGACAACGATATGGACGTAGACATGGACGATGAGGCAGACAGTGATGAAGACGTTCCGAACCTGCAGGTGCAACATCCGGAAATATCCGCATCGGAGATTTTCGACCGACCAGCCGGGCAGTTTGACATGTCATTGGGGAAGGGGCCCGTGGCCGGAATGTCGGGCGGTGGGTTTGGTGTTGCAAATCACCAGCAAATGCCGACGATCGATGAGGACGGCTTCGAAACGGTGCAGAGAAGGAGGAGATGAATACATACAACTCCCTCATGAATTCATGATCATCAAATGACTTTTCTTCGAGTGCGCCGATCATGCAGTAACCGCGACATTGAAGTGTGCACTACATCTATACGCATCAGAATACAAAAACAAAATACGAAAATGTTGCTCATCTTCCTTCTAACGGCAGCTTCTACGAGTACGTGTTCGTAACGGTTACTGTGGCAGAATCTACTTTCAGATTTTATGTGCGATTCTTTCGAGGGTTTTTCTGCACTTTTGGCGACTCCTTGCGTCGTCCACCTGCAAAGTTCGAGAGCAAACGTGTTGAGAGTGAGGACACTTCAAGTTGTAAGCTCATGGCCCCAGAGGTGGTCTCAAACAAGCACTGCAGCTGGTGTTTCGTCCAGGTTAGATTGGAAGGTGAACAAGGCGACGCGTCGAAGCGTTAGGGGCTTCTCTCTAGTTCTTGTCTGCTTGGTCTATAATGTGCCGAAGAACTACAGCACCGGCCTGCGTAGCAGCACCATGGCATGGCGGAGCTGTCAGCACAAGACCGCAGCGGCGAGGGACGCGCATGGCTGCCGTGGTGCTGCTGGTTGTCCCTCCTCCAGTGCGTCGTCGTCTGCCAGGGGATTCGGATTGCCGCCAAGCCCAAGCCTGCAGCTCTTGCCCGGCCCTCAGTGCTACGAGCCGGCGCGCTTTTGTTTTGTATTTGTGGCGCGCTTCCTGCGCCCCCGTCGCCGGCTGGTATTGGGTGCGGCTTCGCGATGTTTGGCGCGTTGGCTCGTTGGAGGTTCGACGCGCGGCCAGGCAGGAGGCCGCCTGCAAAAGTTGGCGTGCCCGTTCCTCCTGTTGTGTGGTTCGCATTTTTGTTGCTGCCCACAGTGTGCCATCAGCGCCTGGCATGCTAACCTTCTTAGCTTGAGCCGGCGCGCGCGCCCGCCCGCCGCGGCCATAATGTAAAGAAACGAGTCTGGTGGCGTGGAGAGCCAGCTCGCCGGCCAGGTTGGGGTCCTCGAGCTCAATATTCTCTGGGCAGTCCGTGCTGACCATACGTTGAGCTTCGACGTTGATAAAATAATGATATGAGCATCACCTAATGCAAATGGTGGAGCATGCGGATGCTAATGTTGGCGTCCACCGCTTGCGAGTTCTTCGAGCACTGCGCTGTTGAGATTCTAGTGTCTGAGCCTTGGTGTGAGCAAACGGGGTCGCGAGACGAGTAACCAGAGTGGACGAAGCGCTGCCACTTTTCCTGCTTGATGCCATTACAAAGTGTAAGGGGCATGTGCATTGCATATAGCATGTCCTCACAAATAATTGAGTTTGAGGGTGAGTGAGTCTGGGAAAACTGGAGTCGTGATACTGCCTCTACCTAGAGGACACGCAAGTGAGACTGCCTTAACCTAGAGAACACGGAAAAGCTACGCGGCAGCTGCCGAGATACTCTACAGCAACGTGACACGCTGCAGAACTCCTCGGCCATCCAAATCCGCAGCATTTGCGAGGGCCCCCCCCGTCTGCAGTGACCGAGCCGCCCTTCACGGAGGAAGCGAGTGCGGGCGTACTGTGTCGCGATGTGTGTTGCGTGCCTCACCTCGATTGCGATACCTGGGTGCCGCGAATCACAGCCCGGCGCGGGCCCCGCCATGTCAATTGCCCTGCGCCCGGCGATAATCGGGAACCGAAGGCGAGGAGTCTTTTCATTGAAGCAACTGAAAACCGTCCCGCAAATTCGGACGCGCCGGGCTCGGTTGCTACTTCTTGGGGCCGGCGTGGGTCTGCCCCTGTTGTATCAAAGTAAGCGCGGCAGCTGGCCCGCGCCCGCCGGCGACAGGCGGCCGGGCGCGGCCCCCCGGTTTCCGATCGGGGCGCCCTGTTTGTTGTGCCGCCGTCTCGGCCGGTGAGGCAGGCGAGAGCAGGAGCTGCCTATGTATGGCACTTGGCGCCCTGCTCCCCGCAAGCGATTTCCTTGGGCCGAGTTTGGAGACAGATATAGTTAAGCAGCCAGGGCCGGGGAAGAGAGGCTCCGCCCCCCCGTTGCCCCCCTCGCCTGGCTTTGGCTCTGGTGCTTCCGGCCTCTGCTTGGCCGCGGCCGGCGGGGATTCTTCGTTCTCGGCCGTGCCCGGTTGGCTGTCTCTCTGCCATCATGGCTGGGCGCCGCCCGGGCTTCCTTGCTTGCCTAGGGAGGCAGCCAGGCGCCGGCGGCCCTCATTGCGCGGGCGTCCGCGGGGGTGGCTTTGTCTGCCTTACCATCAACGAAATATTTATATAAAGGCGCGCACCCCGCCTCTTCGGAATGGCAATCTGGCTGCCACGTAGATTGTTGTTGTTCCTTGTTGTTAGTGTTCGTGATCGTGTCTCTCACTATTTTTTCAGCTGTTTCCATCCAACTTTTTCTTCGCTTTTCTCTGGATAAGTATGCAAACGGCGATCCCCCGGCTCCCGTTGTGAACGAGCCACAGGAACTTGGCTTTGGCGCTCAGACCTGAAGATGGTGGCTGAAGATCTGATCTTTCATTGTTGGATCCGCGACGCATGCGAAGAAAGTTATATTGATTGGTTTTTCTTTTGTCATCGCCTTTGTCGTCATGCAGTATCAACATACTTCTGACAACTCGCGCTTCTGCTTGTGATGTACAACTTTCCAGTGAAAATATGGTTTCTTCTACCGTCCACCCACCCCGCCCGCGCACTCTCGTCCTCCTTTGCAACCCCCGGTTTCCCAGCAACATCGGTGGTGTCATGCGCTCCTGCGCTCTCCTCGGCGCTGATGGGCTGATCATCGCATCGGACGAGGAATCCAAGTTGCGACCACAGGCAGAGCGGGTTGGGATGGTGAAGCGATGTGAATATGCGTTAAAGATGAAGTGGATATCGCCTAATGGCGTTACGAAGGCTGCTTTTGGCGAGTACGGTGGAATCACGACATTGCTGAGTCGCTTGAAGCGACGTATAGAGGAAAGGGAGAATAAAAATAGACGCTTGGTGGAAGACACGCGTTACTCACAAATAGAAGTAGGCAAAGTAGACGGTGGAAAAGGAAATAACTCAAACTGCTATCACATCACCGCAATCGAAAAGGAAATTCCAGGATTCGTCCAGGAAACCCGCCAGTCACAGAAAAACATGCAGGAAAGCAAGCTGCCCCCTGGCCCTGGCCCTGAGACAGAAGCGCAAACCTCAAGAGCTTTCGATAGCAGTTGCGCGACAATCAATATGGCCTCGAAAATAACTGCGCGACGACCGTGGTGCGACAAAAACCTAGCTCCGCTGCAAGCCCGCACCTTCCAGCCGATCGACAGTTTGCAGCAACACGCGTCTCATTGTTTTGTCTTCGGCGCCGAGGACACCGGCGTACCGGAGGAAGTGCTGGAGACATGCGATTCGTTCGCGCATATCCCACAAGCCCGCGAACCACACAGCAGCCTGAACGTGGCACACACGGTGTCGATTTGCCTGTATGAGAGATCTCGGTGGCTGCGGGATATTGGTTTACATGAGCGTGATATGGAAGCAGGAGGAAACTATGAACAGCGAGTTGAAGCAGGGGTACTCTGACAGCGACCCGAACTTTCCGTATTAGAAGAGCTCTTCAGGCGGAAGAAATTCAGGCAGCTGTGAGGACTATTGCACCTTCCATAGCGTCCATAGACACCACACAGGGTTGGGTTGGCCGAGTCAAGAACACCAAAGCCAAAGGATGAAACCTAATTAGTGCACCATGACATGATAACTACGGCTCACCTTGATGTAGTGCCCAGAGCTCGACCCCTAAAAAAACCCGACCCTTTCTACGTGAATGTGTTCTCCTCGAACAGAAATATCAGATGAACTTGAATTACATCAGGCCCGAATGAAGTATACAGAGTCAGAAAGGCAGCCAGAGACAAAGAACGATGTCGGTCTCGGTGCATCACTGAAATCAAATTAACAAAAAGACGAACAGGTAGGAGTACTGAAGTCTCGACGCACGACAAAAAGTGTATTTGCGCAGAGATTTTGACTCCGCGATTTGTTGAAACCCCACAACCAGGATCCTCATTCACTTCATGATTGACGTTTGTCAATGTGTAAGATGCTACGCTGTGCTCGCTGCCTCTAGGACAGCCTCACAAAAAAAGTTTTCGCATTTGTTGTGTGAAGTGCATCGCTTTCACTGCAACAGTTTTGGTTTTCTGTATGTGCTTTCTGCCAAGTTTGTTCTCAATGTACTCCAAGAACTTTACACTAACCATAGCATCTAGGCGTAGACCTCCCTGTCACTATTATATCGCATGCAAGTAAGTACTGGCTTTTTCTCTTCGTGTATGATTTAAATCGACTTGGTATCGCAAACTTGAATAACATGATGCTGTTTGAGAGAATCATTCATGGTAGTAGTTTCTGTCGCTTCTATGCATTGTGGTCACCCGCCTCGACATCCTCGCAGAGCGACAAAGTAATTCTCGGAAGATGAAGTCGAATCATAAACTTAAACACATTTGCGCGAAAATCGCACAACGCCACGTTTTTCCGATAATTCCAAGAGTTTTTCTTGGAATACAGAGCTGTGACCTGGCTCCTTACGCCGGTGATTTCAAACTACAAAAGCTACGACGAAGTGAACACAATGCAGATAATAATTCGACATAATTGTATCAAAAAATGAATGAACCAACTTGCTACGGCGCTTCGACTACTCGTACTCGTTCCGTTTCCTCGGCAGGAGAAAGGAAATTGACGCCTACTTTCGCCATCGCCAGCATACGAAGCTTCGGTTTGCCACACAACGATCGTTCGATGGAACACTAGTCCCTTTCGCTGTGAGCCGAAGTGTGACTCGCTGTGCCACACAAGTGGCTCCGGCTCCTGCAAAAGGGCATAGTCATCTTCGTCTGCCGCTGCCGCATTACAAGCCCTGAATCCAACTCTTCGATTGTGCTTGTTTCAACGAACTGGACTTGTACTACCCTCGTCCCTGTAATTTATTTCTACGTCTTCTCTCTGCCGTGCCTTCCCCCGCAGCACACGACGAGCGACTTACCACCATGGGCAACGACCAGTCGAAAAACGGTGGGGGTAGGAGCAGCGCGAACAAAGACCCGAGTTCCTCTGTCACGACGTCGATTTGGAACAACAACAAAACCGACTCGAAAAATTCCTCGCCCAGCGATCCCGGGGAATCCCAGCTCGCGACGTTTGAAAAAAGGTTGCTCAAGCACGCCAGATGCACCGTGCAGATTCACGACATGCGGATACCGCACCGCCCGGGAGAGACCTTCCACTTCGCGGAATGTATGATTGAAATATTGTCTGCTTGTTGAAATATTGTCTGCTTGTTACTTTACACAAGAAGAAAAAAATAAAATGTTATGCGAATCATGTATGATTATCGAAACTGCGAAAGAAAGCCCTGCTGGTCGTGCGCCTCCGTGCAGTACAAATTTCGTCAAAACTACAGGTCACGGCCGCGGTGGAATCGGGGGTGGTCTGCCTATGATTTTCATCCATGGCTATGGCGGGAGTCTATCAAGTGTAAAAATGTCTGGGTCTGGAAGAGTCATGCTGTTTCTGCATAACACAGAAGGTCTGGCATGGAAGCTCTAGCATCACAGGTTTCGAGAAGCTTCCGCAATGCCGAACCCGCATGACAAATCCCCCACTTTGGTGGCAGAAAGTGAGCAGCCTTTGCTACCTATGCATGAGAGATTTTTGTGTGCTCTGAAATGCGCATGACAAGTTGCTTTGTTCCATACCCAGACATTTTTACATTTGATAGAGTCTCTGCCAGTACTACCGCATGATGAAGTTTCTGGTGGTATCCTGAGGAAAAACGTACCCACACCAGAGTTGTAATGCAGATTTGCAAAGACAGGAAGATTTGTAATGCGCATCCCCATGAGAGCCATTTCCAATCGTGTTTT
>JACKZZ010004661.1_pt1 | contig 37114 bp, 17 predicted proteins | sample 8027871 | NCBI WGS metagenome assembly JACKZZ01 (sample SAMN15724774, study PRJNA655200) | protist metagenome | isolation source: fluorescence activated cell sorting (FACS) single amplified genomes of... | place: USA: West Boothbay Harbor, Gulf of Maine | collected 2000-07-19
TATTTAAAATAAAGCCGACCTACCCGTTAGTTAAGAAAAAAGAAATTATGCATTTTGAATGTGTTGAGTTTTTTAATTAACTTTAATGCAATTGTTCATTAGTCAATAGACTGAGATTTCAAAGCAATTGTTGGGAACTGTCACAGGGACAAAATAGTGGTTTTCTCACATTATTATTATTATTAGAAAGAAATTCCTTCGTCCGCCACTGAAGTCAGCGGTGTAGAACAAAGTTTGGCTTGTGCGTTCGGTCAAAATGTTTGAGATAAACCCTGCAAAAAAGAAAAAAGACAAGGTCGGCAAACGCAAACGTCCTGTGTCGCAGTCGTCCCTGGCATCGTCCGCACAGTTCCCAAGATCCAGCACGGACTCCCGTGATGGGAAAGCCCACACGTCGAAGCATCGTCCCAAAAACTATCATGGAAAAAGCGACACATTTCCCTACACTTTTCGAACGGACTTTCTCGACCACTTTGAAACACCAGCGAAGGCCTACCGGGACATTGCCGCATTTTTAGGCGCTATTGCTCGAAGAGTGGGCGTCGCGCCGTCTAAACTACGAATTTACGACCCATACTTTTGCCGCGGGTCTGTGAAGACCCACCTTGGCAGCTTGGGGTTTACAAACGTTTACAACGAGAACGAGGATTTCTACAAAAGTTCTCGGTACAGCCAGCCTCTGTATGATGTAGTCGTGACCAACCCGCCTTATTCCGGCCGACATAAAGAGCGCTGCATGGAATGGCTGCGGGGGATAGAAAAGCCTTGGTTTTGTTTGATGTGGAATTTTGCTGCCTCCAAGGCATGGTACCATGGGGGCGACAAGCGTGTGGCAGAGAACGATTGGTACCTTCAGCCAACGGACAAAAATCGGTACGATTTTCGAAACCCTAGTGGAAAGGGTATGAAAGGCGGAAGCCCATACATGCCGTTATGGTACATCAACACGACCAGCTTAGACAACAACTCAACCCACGGTGTCCCTGTGCATTCTGAAGCAGCCATCCCGCCCGGGTTAAAAATCGTTAAAAAGTTCGATGACTTAGCGGCGCATGGGGTTGTACGAACGAAAAAACGACTTAACCCACGCCAAAGAAAAAAGATGAAGAGGAAATCCAACCTCTTCTAGTTAGTATTAGGGTTTTAAATATCCTTTATTCGAAAGAATAGGAACACAGCATCTGGATATCCATTGTTTTTGTCTTTATTGATATTATTTAATTCCATATTATTTGTATATTTCATTGAGAACTCAGATATGCAAACTATGTAATTGAAGTTTTGCAGAACGTTTGCTTTTCTTTATTTTCTTCTTTATTTTTTTCTTTTTTTTTCTATTTATTGGAACAACTGTTATTTTAATCCATCCCATTGTAGATTGTAGTGTATATGTAGGGTTTGACGATTTGATTTATAGAAGAATAAGACAAGATTATACATGTGTTGGGTAACTACTAGTAACCCTAATCTAGAAGTTCCTTCTTTTTCTCTTCTCTAAAATACCACCGGTGTATGATGTATGATTAGCTCTAAGCTCTATAACATTATAACTAGAAATTGAAGTTAGTTTTTCTTCCAAGACAACCTCTCTATTTATTCATAAATTGTTTTTACATTACATAGCATTGAAATGAAGTTTCAGTTCAATCTACTAAAAATAAAAAAAGAGCGAAAAAAGATGAAAGATCGATCCTGCTGTGGACTACCTATAGTGTTCTGCTAATCGATTTTATATATGCTATTTGCCTATAATAGATGGAAATATCCAACTTCAGCCCCAGGACAGGAATTCCTTCTTTTCTATTGTTAAGGTATATTATTCCATATTAATATTTTTATTTATTTTATACTAAAAACAACAGACTGTTGAATAATTTACTTGAAAACAAAAATATGATTATTTTATATAGGAATAGTATATTTTAATTAATACATGTAAATAGTAGTTGAAATTATTATATATAATACCCTTACTTTTCCAGGCGTCCCTGACTTTATTTTGCAGATAGTAGAAACTAAGAAGACGGAAGAAAGATAAAAAAAAGAATTTTCTTTTTTTATTTGGGATCTTTTCATATAATACTTCACAGCAGGTACAGAGTATCGGTTACAATTTAAAAAAAGAACGTCCCCCCGTTCTCCTACGTTTTAAATTGAAGTATGTTTATTTATATAGAAATAGCATTGAATCAATTGAACTGAACCGAACCGAAAAAACGATTTACCTAGTTGTCGAATATTAAGGTAGTAATGTCTTGATTATAGTAATATATACATGAACCAACATTAGATAAAACAAAATAGTATTCAATTATATATACCTAACTACTTAAACTTTTGAAGAAAAAAAGAAGATTATTATTTTTATTAGAGGGGAAGAAGTGGTTTTACCTATACCACCTGCTGCCTTAACGCACGTTGACAGATTGAAAGGGTTCGTGGGAATGCAGAAGATCTAAAATTGGGAACTATCAATTCAGCCGTAGAAGTAATCAATCAAACATACTAAACCAAACCAAACAAACATTGCATGATACATTCCAAACGTTAACCAACGCGTTTCTACAGTCTTTTATAGCCAAACCAACCTTTACCTAGCCAGATGAGCACGTTTACAGCCCTCGCGCCGTTATATCCAAGTGACGACACGAAGGGCGCAAAGTCAGAGTGGAAGAACTTCTACAACTTAACAATAGTAAAGTGTGACTGCTGTGATTACATAGAATTCGCAGGATGTCGCAAAAACCCGTCCAGTTTTTCGGAACGGTCCGTCCCTGCTTCGCTTCAGTCCAGCGAGCAGTCCGCCGTTCCCGTAGGGCCAGAGGACGTTGGCGGCGTTTCAGACGCCCCCTCGTCGACCGAACCCACGTCCCACAACAACGTTCGTGCATGCAAATGCCACAAGGACAGGCTCTGGACGTTGCAACTGCAATGTGAAAACGAGCAGGTGCACAGTTTCTGCCATGCTGGAGCCAATTCCGCTGCATGCAATTGCACTAAAAACACGCAAGAGCTCGTGCTAGCAGGGTGCAAAAACTGCCAACAAACTTCTGCACCCTTGTCCTTGATTCACTTGAAAGTGACCAAGGAAGAGGTGGAGTACGGCCTTGCAAGCTTTCCGCCCGCCGCCGAGGAAATAAAGCACACTTTGATCGCATGCAAAGGGTGCGGCGTCTTGGGCATGCCTGGTATGAGGGGAAGGTTGACCGAAATCAACGGCGAGTTCGACTTCTGGACCGCGGGCGACGACGAGTACATGTCACGCACTGCCTGCAACTGGGGCCTAGACCACACACCCGACTGCCACTGCAAAGACACCCAAGACTCGAGCAATTACGTCACCTTCCGGACCCTTCTGAAGTCAAAGGAACTGCTGTACTTGCAGCGATCCCTTCGAAGTTCGTTGCCATGCGTGAACGTCAAGCAGAGCGTGTCGAATCTGACAGACATGCTTCAGACCAAGCTCGCGCTGTCGAACAACAAAGCATTGGGTCGCTTGCAGAAAAGCAACTCTGAAGAGGAAATTTTGGGAGCGATTCGCAAGCTCTCCCAGCTGTTGAAAGAGAACCGAGCGTACTTTCCCAGCCAGGAAAACTCGTTCCCGATGATGGTCCTGTCCGATGTTGAATCATTTCTGAGGGTCGCCAAGTCTGTCAAAGGCCAGGCTGGCCCGGGTGCATGGACGCGCCCGGTCGCCAAAGCCTTCGGCAAGCTCTTGCGTGGCGCAAAAACTGCTCGGAAGAGGCGTGCATCGCGAACGAGTAAAGTTGTCATGGAGTACATGGCGATGACAGACATGGCTGCTGGAACCGCCAATACTGGCGTAGACCGCCGTGCCCGTGTTTGCTCTGCCTAATCCACCATTTATGTGTGTTTTGTGCATTTACCTGCCCCAGGAATCGTTTCCCTACTTGTCTTTTGGTCGCATTTTTTCAAAATGTAACTTTTGTCAGTGTAAAGAAGAATAATTAATACTTAAATCTTATAGAAAGAAATAAAACAATTTTTAATAGTAGTATTATGATGAGATTGAGACTACTCTTTCATCATCATTTTTTGTTGTCGTTGTTGTTGAAGAGGAGCACCTATTGTGTGTATATGTAAATTATTATTTGAATATTAATTTTTAGAATTACCGTTCATTCTTCTGCCTTCTTTCTGCCTGCTTTCTGCTTCTTAAAACTGATGACATTCAGATAAAGACACTTGTCGTCGTCTTGTATGTACACAGCATTATAATTGATTTTATCGATTTTAGATAGAGACTGCAGAACTATACCATATTATATTGTTATTATACTTATAGGGTATAATAGATGTCTAAAGTTTAAACAAGTACAAATGTAAGTAGAAGTTGCACTCTTCATAACACATACTACACAGCATCAAGTACATCACAGAGCAGGACGGACTGTTGGGGTAAAATACTTTACTACCAAGGTAGAAACCCTTCTATTTTTTGCTAGGCCACATATCAAGCAAATCCATGCTGGCTGTGGACATTCCTAAAACACCGCACACAAAATCATGGGAAGGGATCACGCTGCTTATGTGCCCGAACGTTAAGACATGCATCAAAAACTTGTACAAATTTTTTCGAGATTGAGTTTGCTTCGCTAGGTCGTCGTGCTTCTTGAAAAGGATTTCTTCGGCGTGATGGGCAGCGGTCAGCCCACAGGCGATGGTAAATAGGCCAAACGATGCCCGCATCCAATAGAACCGTTTCTCAAAGTCCAAAACTCTGGTTTCGCACAACCACCGCACCTTATCAAGAGTTTGCCAAGCCAATATCAATGCCTTCGTCGAGGCATACATTGCTTTTTTGTGCACCGCTGTTCCCCACGCCCACGTTTCTTCGCCGTTAAAGATGGCTTGCAGGCTTACCAACGCTGGAAAGAAGCTAAGCCACCGGTACGTCCGTCGGCTGGCGATTAACCTCAACATAACTTGCTGCAATACGGGTGGAAATTGAGTGCCTAGAAGTTGTGAAACCCCTCGGATCGCGCGTAATCCATACTGAATCGCCCGTAGTAGTTTGTCCCGCCCAGTAAACGTTTTGAACAAAACTTGAAGACTACTAGGGGCAGTCGCATAAGTGCGGTGAGTAAACGTTGCACTGACAGAACCTTGCACCGCTCTATACTCTTTTACCCTACCATTCATGTTATCGTAAGTGTCCCGTTCTTTGCTACTGAGTTTATCCCACTCACTCCGCTTGTCATCTTCGCTAACATTATTCCCCAACCCCCACCTGTTGTAGCAGTAAAGTTCATACCCCGTCGGTCGTGGCATTTTCTCTAATTGTACTGGGTGAAAGGGCTATATAATAATATACACTATTGTATATTCTACAAGGCGCCTTCGTAGTTGATACCGTTTGGTTTGCTGTTTATTTCCTAACGGTTTGTGATTGTTTGAGAAGGGGAGGGGGGGGGTATGCGTGTGTTCGTGTTTCTGACTTCCCGTTGTCGTTTTAGGTTATTCCGAAGGAAACAATTGTCAGCTCGTTCAATAATTTTTTATCCTATCACCACCACCACCACCACCAGATAGATTATTACAATCAATAAAATTATTAATAATAGTAAATAATAAATAATTAATAATAATAATAACTATACTGTAACTATACTGTGTATTTATTGTTTTTAAAAATACTAGAGAAGAAGAAGAGGAGGTGGTGATGATTGATTGATGAATGTGTCATTTATTATTACATTGTATTACCATTGTCCATTATTAGGGTTAGGGTTAGGTGTGTTTGTTGTTGTGGCGTTGTTGACCACAACTAAAAAAATTGAAATAGAAATTCGCCTATTTCTATATCTATCTATCATTCATAATAACTTTAAGGTATACTTTAAATATATAATAAATGTTTAAACTGTTATATTTCACATTATCTTATAATGTTCGTCTATTCAATACACTATTTCCTTAACTTTTCAAAGTGAATGGATGGCTTAAAACGATTGAGGAAGATTATTGTCAGTATATATTAATAGTAGAGGTATTTTATATATACTGTACTGGTATCTATATAAACAAACAGAAGAAGAAGAAGAAAGAAGAAGAAGAAGAAGACAAACGAAACACACCATAATGATAATAAATAATATATTTAGACGACTAATACTATACTGTATAGTAATAAAAAGATTAAATTATTATTTTTTTTTGTTGACCCTCGTCCCTCATCTTCCTCCCCTCCCTCCTCCTCTGTTGTGTGTCCTTGATAATATTAAAAAAAAATAATAAGTTTTAACACACAAAACAAATAATAATAATAGAAGAAGAATAAATGCATAGTCTATATAATATATATCATCCAAATAGATAGAAATTATTTCTAGGAATTATTGATGACTAGATCACTTAAAATTGTTTCTTTATGTATTATTGTTTTGTGCTTTTCGGATCACCGTGAAGACGACGGTCGCGAAAGTATTTATAGTTCTTTTAGGGGGTTGTATACTTTGGTGCGACAAATTAAATGCAGGGGGTTAGTATTAACACTCCGTCCAGCAGCAATCCGATGGCCGCTGCCAACCCTTCCGCGCCCTTTATTGGCAACCAGTTTGTCCAACTGTTGCGGGGTCTGATGCATCATGACAACACAGTCAGGAGCGAGGCAGAACAACATTACAACAACCTGAAAGCGAATTACCCCGGAACCCTCCTAACCCAACTCTTGCAGCAGCTGCGCAACTCGGACGAAGCCGTGGTGCGGACGTTCAGCGCGGTCCTGTTGCGGGGGGCAACGACGTCCCAGCGGAACGAGGTCTGGTCGAAATGCGCGCCGCAAACGCAGGTGTTGATAAAGCAAGAGTTGCTGCAATGCGTCATAGAAGAGAAAAATCCGCAAATACGCAAAAAGATTTGCGACACGATAGGCGTGCTGGGCTCGTGGATAGGGGACTGGGAGGAGTTGTTGCCGTTTTGCTTCCAGTGCACCAATAGTGATAACGTGGTGTGGGTGGAGAGTGGGCTTGAGATTTTGGCATACATTGCCATTGTCGTGGGGCTTTCTGGGGAGATGAAAAAGCACTGCCAGAATATTTTTGCGTTGTTTCAGCGGTGCTTGACCGTTGAGGGTGGAACGGTAGGGGTTCGGTGCCGAGCAATTAGTGCATTTGCTAACTTGATAATTGCAATCGAGCAAGCGAAAGATCGCCAAGTGTTTCGAAAGCTGGTGCCCGCGGTGCTCACCGCGCTGGAGGAAATATTTCGAGCGCCAAACTCGGAAGACGAGGCCCAGGAGTGCATGGAGGCGATGGTAGAAATTGCGGATGCCCATGCATCTTTCTTTCGCCCCCACTTGAACGTTATTCTGCACTCCATGCTCACGGTTGCCGGTGCAAAGGGCGCCGTCGACGATAATTTGCGTCGTTTGGCGGTGGAGTGTTTGCTTCGCCTGGCGGAGAACGGCGGGGCAATGTGTCGAAAGATGAAAGACAACTTGTTTGTTGAATCATTCTACCCCGTTCTGCTGAACGTCATGATGGAGCTGAAAGACCATATGTACAACTTGCAGGTGTGGGAAAGTCGAGAAAACGACGATGTCGACGATTTGTCGAATTTCGACGTCGTGTCCGAAGCACTGGACCGGTTCTCGAAAGCAATAGGGTCCAAGAAAGCTATTAGACCGTTTTTCAAGCTTATTGGAACGTACATACACAGCAGCACTTGGGAACATCGCTACGTGGCGCTGATGAGTTTGTCCCAAGTAACAGAAACAATGCCGTCCTCTATGCTTGCAGACACTGTGGGGATGGTACTGAACGTTCTCTCTAATCCTCAAGAAGACCCGAGGGTGAGGTGCGCTGCTTGCAACGTGCTCGGGGTAGTGAGCAGTCCAGGGGAACACGGAGGAGTATTCCAGGCGCACCATCACGAGCAGGTCGTCCCAGTACTATTAAATGCGCTCAAAGACCAGAGCACGCGCCTTCAAGCACATGCTGCGATGGCGTTCGTCACGTTTATAGAGATGTTTGATAGCGAACTGCTGGAACCGTACTTAAATGGTTTGCTGAATGCATTGTTCGACCGACTGCAGCATGGGAAGCGGAGCGTGCAGGAACACGCCGTGACGGCCATTGCCTCCGTCGCGGAAAGTGCCGAGGGGCACTTCAAACAATATTACGACATCATAATGCCCGTGCTCAAGCAGATCTTGTACTCTCTCTGCAACAAGAAAGACAGGCTGTTCCGGGCGAAAACCTTGGAGTGCATCACTCTGATCGGTATGGCTGTCGGGAAGGAAAAATTTGGCGAAGATGCGAAGGAAGTCATGAAACTCATGGTGGACGCGCAAAGTGCAAATTTAGACCCGGACGACCCTTTGCGATCGTACATGCTTCAGGCGTGGGCAAGAATCTGCTCTGCCCTTGGAAACGACTTTGCCCCATACTTGGAGTACGTAATGCCATCTCTAATGTACAGCGCGCAGCTAAAGGCCGAGGTCGTCCTCCCTTATCCTGAGAAAGGAGACGAGCAGAACGGCAATTTAGATGACGAAGATGAAGAGGATGAAAACGTAGTCACATGGGAGTTGGAGGACCATCGCGTGAAGGTACACACTTCCATATTGGAGGAGAAAACTACTGCCGTCAATATGATGGCGCATTTTGCGAAGGACTTGCAGTTAGCCTTTTTGCCGTACGTAGAGGCTGTCATTAATATCCTGAAACCGTTAATGCTCATTACGGGCACTGTCCACGACGATTTGCGTGCGTACGCTTTAAGTGCAATGCCAGATTTGATCCGCTGCATCATGCGCGGCGCCCGGGCGACCCAAACTCAAGAAAGCCACGATTACGCGGTAAGTGTTTACACGTCGGTCCTGGAGCAAGTTTTGCGGGCCATGGTTACGGAAACGGAAATGGACGTTTTAAAGACTGTTGTTCAGTGCACAAAAGAGTTAGTGGAAGCTATATGCGAAATCCCAAGGGAAAACGACGCTGCGAAGGTGTACCAGACCCTGCTCGATGAGAATGCACTGAAAGAAATTAACGAACGGCTAATTCAGCAAATTCATAACAGCTTCCAGCGCCGAGCAGTTCGAAAAGCAGAACGGGCAGTGGCTGAAGATTACGACGAAGAAGACGCGGAGCAGGAGGAGCTTGCAAACGAGTCTGAGGAAGAGCTTCAATTCCATATTGCTGAGGCAATTGGGTCCCTTGTAAAGACCCACAAACAAGTGTACGTGCCAGTTCTGCAGCAGACTTTGGTAGCTAAACTGGCCGATATGTCCAGTGCCGATATGCTGCCTAGTGATCGCAAATTTGCTCTTTTTATCGTCGATGACATTTTAGAATTTGGGGGCGAGGCTTATTTTCCGCTTTACGCCTCGCTGATACCTTTATTGATACAGAACACAAATGATGTTGAATACCCGACCGTGCGACAGGCTGCGGTGTATGGGTTGCGGCAAGCAGCGACGCATGGTGGCAATGCCTTTGAGCCGTTTGTGCAAAATGCGGTAAATGTAATTGTGGAAAGTATAATGAGCGAAGACGCACACGATGACTACAACGGAATCGCGACAGACAATGCCGTGTCAGCATTGGGTCAAATCGCCGACAAGCATGCGCCGTACATGGGCATCGAGGCCAGCAGTAACATTATCATGAAGTGGATGCATTATTTGCCCCTGCAGCATGATCATGAGGAATCGATTACCGTTTCAAATCATCTATGCGACATGATAGAAAATGGCCGGCATCAGAACGTGTTGGTGGGGCAAAATTTTTCGAATATTCCTGTGCTGGTGAATATTTTTGCGACCGTCCTGTGCAAAGACTTGGTGAACAAGATTCTTCGCGCACGCATTAAGACGGTGCTAGAAAGCATTCGAGCCAAAGTGCCACAAGAGGTTATGACCCATGTAGGAAGTACCTTGTCTGGAGAGCAGAGCCAAGCCCTGAGGGCCCTGTTGGAAGGGTGAGATTCGGAAAACACAGCGGGTTTCGAGTAGAAGTAAAGAGTCTGTTTTCAAACTAAGTTAAAATAATAAAAAATCCTAAATTCAGTATTTACTTTGTGAAATTAAAAAGCAAAATTTTGCATGGCCAATTTTCTTGTTTTTAAACATTTTAAAAAAAAAAAAAAAAAATATATATTTTTTAAATATTTTTACTTTGGGTAAATAATTGGATTAGTAAAGATCTCAGGAGCAGAGATAACTTCGCAGTACCAAAAATAACAGCCAACTTTTGTTTTTATGAAGAAGATAAATTTTAATTGACTTTAAATAACAGCCTATTTTTTGTTTTAAATATTTACTTAATTAACAGCCAATTTTTTGTTTTTAAATATTGGTACACTTACATCTGTATGTGTATACGAACAGGAAACGATCAAACTCAATACCGATTATTATTTCATTGAGCAGTACCACAGACAACGAGTCCCTTTAAAACATTTATGCCGCTGTGTACTTTTAAGACCAATCAATTGGAATCTTGACCAGAACTAGGGGAGGATCTGCAATAGGAGGAGATATTGTTCTTGAACTGACACCTTCTTTTTTCTTTTTTATATATTTTCTTGTTCGCAAAAATAACAGCCAATTTTCTTGTTTTTAATTTTAATATTGAGTGAAAATGAGAGCGTATAAAAAACAATTTACCAAAAATGCGGGCGAATGTTTAATAGGATTAAAGTGTTACCCCCAGCCCGTTTTCATACTTTGTTAAGAAATTTAAGAATTAGCCCAAATGAACAGAAGAATGCTGCAATCGGCAAGCGTTTTCGCGCAGGGTTACACCTTTTCTAGCCGGTTTGGTTCTGTTCTGCATCGCTTGATAGTTCGTAAGAAACCGGTCCTGCTCATTCCGGGCAGGATTCCACGACGTGCCCTGCTCCCATTCCATGGGGACTGAACTTTTCAACATTTCGTTGTTCTGTTCGTTACGGGCTTGATTTGATTTTTCCGCAGTACGCAATCGTGCTCTCTCCTTCGCCTTGAGGCTGTCTTCAAATTCTTGCCGAGACCTACCCCCTAACGATGGCCTCTTGTCCAGCTCATTAACAAGCCCTTGTTTAGGGTCCCATTTTAACTCTGCGTGTTTCCAGAACTCGCCTGAGTAATGCTTGGAGGGGGGGTTGTGTCTCTTTTGCTCCTGTTCCTCTTTCTTCGTTCTTTCAAAGATGTGCTGGCTAGTACGACGAATTGCGCGTGGTGACTTCGAAGGTTGTTGAAGAGTCCCAGAAGTGGGCGGTTGGTATGCTAATAGCGAGCGCAAGTCGTTGTCTTTTAGCACAAAAACACCTTGACCCTTCCTAGTGATCGAAAGATTAACCTCTTGCTGGTAACGATATCCATTCTCTTCGATACATCTTTTCTTGTAAGATTCGGGTAAATTGGCCTTTAAAAGAGCTTCCTTGCCTTGGGGGGACGTTGGTCGTTCGGACCATTCAAACTCCGGCGACAGACGCCTGCCGCACTGTTTGTCACTAAACCTACCGTTTCCTGGGAAACTAGACATGATCTCACTAGAGTGCTTCTCAAGAATAATGCCACACTTGCGTTCGGTGTTTCGTTTCTTTTAATGGCTGAGCTTTGCTTCAATGGTTGTTCGATTAGCTGGTCGGCCGTACAACCCGATGCCAACCGTGGGGCATTTCACTTTTCCTTGAGCAGCGAAGCAGCGTGTGTTCTTCTATATAATCGGGTGATCGCACGCATTGCATTAATGAAGTGCCATTCTTATAGTGTGCGCCTGTACAAAAACTGGTTCAAAATACCGTATTTTGTTGACATCATGTGCTCCGTTTAAGTTAAATTGATTAAGTAAGATCACTAAGCAGAGAGAAATGCGTGGAATGGTAACTATAATACAACCCCATATCCTGCATTCTTGAAATTTTAGGAAAGCGATCTTCCTTAATTATTATAAATTTGATCTTTTCTCTTTCGCTTCAAATCACTTCTTCTCCTTGAATGAGTTATATTCCAATTATATATAGTTATTTTTACTATACGACTATCTACAAAGTACAAACTGCAACCTGAAAAAGCTTCATCATCTCCGTTCTGGCATCTGGCAGCCGTTATAAATGAAAAGTGACATGTACGAACAGCAGTGGTGTACGTAGTTTACAACGACATAACAACTGGCTTTCAGTGTACATTAATCACAATTCTGTCCGCTACTGTACAGCTAACGCAGCTGCGGCGTAAAAACACTCTTCTTCAAGATATAAAATAAAATAACTGCGTTTCTAAAAATACATTCCACTCCTCCTTTTGATAGTCGTCTAATAATAGTGTCTATTATATTATTTAATTATATTAGAAGGAACAAAATGACACACACATTTATATAATATTAATTACAGTAATAAAATTGAAGATCACATTTTTTCCAAAAAAATAAAAAATAACTTAAATTTTTTTATTCACAAAAAAATGGTCGTCAATCAATATTATTAAGGTTTAATAAATGAATATTCATATTGATATATTATATAATATATTTTATATATATGATTGTATTAATTGTACCTTAATCTATTTATTATTGATCCAATGCTATGTCCTACCGCCGTGATTATTTCAAAATCTCTTTTCTGTGGTGGGGGGGGGTTGTTGTTTATTATAAGAAGAGAAAAGAAGAAGAAGTAGTGCGGAGGAAGAAAGATAGAAAAGATAGAAGAAGAGAAGAAGAAGAAGAGAGAAAAAAGAAAGAAGAAAGAAAAACAATTATTATTATTGTGTATGATATGAGAAGAAATAATTTAATAATGGAAAAAAAGAGATAGAGAATATACATACATTTGATTTTTAAAAAAGAGAATGGAACTATAATTAAACGTTAAATATTAAGGCAAGAAGAAATTATTGTTTACGGCAAGAGGGGTCATTTTTTCCTTTGTTCTAGGGAAACGTTCCAACTATATACTATCTACAATACTCACTGGGCAAAGAAGGGATGAAGCCCGAGGCCCAGCTTGGTCGGGGTCGGGCGTGCATAGACTTTAGAACAGTCATGGATTTGCCCTCTAAAAGCACTGGGTTGAGATATCTCCTTCTTTCGCCAATAATATTGTGTACGTGCTTCATCTTTCGGTGTGCTTTACTGTTCGAGCCGTCTCGACAGGAGCTCTCTCTGTTTTGTGGGATTTTGGTGGGCACTCTGTTCCTAAAAACCTTGGGCCACGTTTCCGTCCGCAAGAGCACTACGTCCAGCAATGGGAAATCAGTTCCGTACCCACCGAGCCGCAAACGCGAGAAAACATTTAAGCAAAAAATTGGGGCCATAGTTCCATGCCACAAATCTGAGGCTGAGATTAAGAAAGGACTTCAAAGTCTTTTGATAAAAGGGATTTTGCCGGAACATATTTACGTGATGGATAATGCCGACTCACCGGTGCCGCCAGACGATACTAAAAGGGTCGTGCGCTGCATACACCCGGGAATTAAGTACATATTTATACCCAAGGGCCTGAAGACTTTTGCGCTGTGGAAGGCCACAAACGATTTTCCTAGCACCGTAAAGTACATTCTTCATTTGGACGACGACACTGTGCTTGCAGACAGCATCCGCTTCAACGAGGCAACATTCGATGACCCGACCGTAAGCTCGATTTCTTACAATATTCGAGTGAGGGACCTGAGCGGGCGTTCTTCCGCGGACAGTGCGGCAAGCTGGTTGCATCGGTGCATTGATTTTGAGTTCTCCCTGAAAAACTCATGGCGGGTGTTTCAGACTAAGTATGAGGGGACTGGATGGTGGGCGCATGGAATATGTGGACTGTGGCGCCGCGAAGCATTCTACGAAACCTTGCGCAGCCACCCCTTTCGCCCGTTCGGGGAAGACACTTGGTTGGGTGCAATAAACTCTTTTCGAGGATACCGCATGGTGCACGAGTGCCATGGAAACGTATTTACGCACGCGCCGTCTACGCTATGTTCGTTCAGTAGCCGTATACAGGGGTACGGAGCGACATCGCTATGGAAACAAAGAGCCAAGCGGTGGTATGTCACAAATTTTTCCCTGTTGCATATACGCCTGCTGCAGTTTTTTACAAGGTTGCCAAAGCACAGTCCCGTTTCTCGTCTCCAGGAGATTGTATACCGCTCGGAGTTGCTCCTTCAACCCCTGTGGCATTTTATGCATTTGCTGTGGGTTCCGTCGATAACATTCAGGTGCTTCGTGTATTTTTCGCTGCCGGAACAAATTATTGCGGCCTTGGCCTTGTACGCGCTTCTTCTGTTTCACTTTTATGTGGTCAGTGCGTTGGGATTCCCGAAAGAGCAACGGAAGGGGGACATCTTGTTTTCCTACCCACTGTTTTACCTGTTTTTGTCGTTGACCGAAGTGTATGCGTCTTGGTATGCATTGCTTGTGTACATTCCCATGTTTCCATCGAAAATCGGTCGATACACTTCAAGGACAGAGCTTTTGAAAACGTTGCAGAAAACTGCAGTAGAGGCTTCCACTAAGTCGGTAGACGAAACCAAACAGACTCTGCGCAAGTTTTTAAAAATGAAACCTGGGGATGCCGACAACAACCAGTTGGTGTACCACTACATTGCCGGGCGCCTGGTGAATGCGATCGAGAAATATCCTGGTGTTTTGGGCGCGCCCCTTTCCAAAATTGGCTTTGCGCGCACAAGCGGTGAAGTTCGGGAACAGTGCAACTATCGATGCGCAGACTTTTTTATTTTAGGAGCTTCAAAATGTGGGACTACGTCCCTATCAAGGCATTTATTAGCCCATCGAAAAATATCGTTCTTGTCCAGACTAGGCGGAGAGTCCTGTTCGCGGACGTTTCTGGAACAAGACGTGTCTCGGCTGACTTGTGTCAACATGGATGCTTTAGAGTGCCACATTTACGACAAGCGGCACGCCTCTGTATCATTCATGCACGCTTTGAACCGATTGTACACCCCACAAGATGACGGGGGCGGAAGCAAGCTTGGGCATTACACCCCACATTACCTGTACCACCCGTCAGTTCCGTTCAATATCCGTGATACATACACTGCTGAGTCTTTGAAAGCTTTGAAATTCATCGTGATGCTGCGAGAGCCCGTTTCTCGGGCGGTGTCGAGCTGGAAGTACAAAGTGCAGTGTGGGAAAGAGCACAGATCTCTTGAAAAGGCGATAAAGGAGGGCATGTTTCAAGTGACATCATCGGAACGAATGTTGTCCCTGAAAGATTTTCAAATCGGATCTGAAACCTTTAGGAATCATTGGGAGTCTGCTATTTTGGATGCCCCGGGTAGAACATGCTCACCGTTTAAGGACCATGTCGGTAAAGGCGTTTATAGCCTGCAATTAGAGCTGTGGTTTTCTATATTTTCAAACCGAGAGCAGTACAAATTTATCCCCCTTGAAAGTTTGAGGGATCGGCCAAAAAAGACCGTTAGAGACGTCCTTGAGTTTGTTGGATTAGAAAGCACGGAAGAGTGCAACCAATCTACGCAAATTCGGTACAACGGATCGAAGCCTTCTGGGGTCAAATTAAGTGCCGAAGACCTTAGGGCTATTGAACGGCTGAAAGAGTTTTACCGCCCGTATAATGAGAAATTGTATGCAATGATTGGTCGGAAATTGGGTTGGTAGAATCATAAAAAGATTTTTTTATACTTTCGAATTTATTTTTTTCACTATATTGATGAATTTACATCGTACCGAATGCCCTGTGGGCCTGTGGGGTGGTATTTTATTTCGATGTTCATCATAGTGCGCTCTTGTTGTTTTTTCCGAGAACCTCGTCGTTCGGTAGTGTTAGAATAGTACAACAGCACCGTACTTCATTTCACCAGGTAAGTAAATACAAGGACACAGTATTACCAAACCACAATTCTTCGCAAACAACCTTTCTTCTTCTTCTATTTTTATTATTGTATTGGTATTGTCGTCTATAATAATATACAATAATAACAGAAGAATTATTATTATGATGAGTACTATTTGACTGGCGACGCTGAATCATCACACAAAGCATTTGTTCGTTGCGTTGGAAACGAAAATGTACGGAGCTTTTCTTTTGTTCACCAAAAAGTAGACGACGAACTAAGTAAATTGAATTTGTTTCTCTAATCAAATAAGAGAAAATGAATTTAGACGATTTGAACTATTTGGGAAAGAAAGCGAGGCGTAGGTTTGGGGCACGTGCCAATGAGGCAGTGTCGACTGAAACTTCGAACACCGCGAAAAAAATGATGGAAAAGATGGGGTGGACAGAGGGGCAGGGGTTGGGGAAGAACAGTGACGGAAGATCGACTCATATTGCTACCAAGAAGAGGGAAGATAAAAAAGGCTTGGGTCATGGAAAATTAGAAGTTTCGCAAGGAAAAACTATCGACTGGTCGACAGAGGCAAAAGACGGTCGAACTCACGAATTATGGTGGAACGACGTGTACTCCAAGAACAGCGATAAGAAGAAGAAGAAGAAGAAAAAGAAGAAGAGCAAGAAAAAACGCAAGCGTTCAGACAGTGACGATAGCTCTGATGATGACGACTTGGATGCCAAATTGTTTAAAGCCTGCGGCGGGACACGCCTTGGCATGCGAGCGCGCGGGGAACAGGACGGGAAATTTAAAAGAACCGAGGAAGCGGATTCTATTTTTCTGGCAAAGTACGGCGGCGGGGATTATGCTGATAAGAAGAAGAAGAGCAGTAGTAGCGATAAGTCGCCTGGAGTGAAAGACTCCCCGGGTAGAGAAAAGAAATCGAAGAAGGAAAAGAAGGAAAAGAAGGAAAAGAAGGAAAAGAAGGAAAAGAAGGAAAAGAAGTCAAAAAAAGAGAAAAAAAAGAAAAAGGAATAAGTTGATACAAAGATCAGTTCTGTAATCATTCCAACTAAACCAAACAAATTTAACCAACCGACGACGACTGCACAATAAAAAAACACTTAGCCGTGTATACTAGACTATTAATACTACTATAAAAAAATGATGATGATGGATGCGCCACACTATAATACATAGACGCAGCAGAGGAATGAGGGAGGAAGAAGTGAAGAAGGAATAAAAAAAAGAAGAAGAAAAGAAGAAGAAGAAGAAAGAAAAGAAGAAGAAGAAAGAAAAGAAAAGACAAAAAGAAGAAGAGAAAAAAAGAAAAGAAAAGAAAAAAAGAAGAAGAAAAGAAAAGAGAATACATATTTAATATACTTTTATAATTGATTTACCTATATATATATACAGAAAGAAGATCTTTTCTACTCCTCTTCTTCTACAGTAAAAAGAAAAGAAGAAGAAAAAAAAGAAGAAGAATAAAAAAAAAGAAGAAGAAAAAAAAAGAGAAGAAGTAGAAAATCTCGAATATTATATAATAAACAATACTTCAAATAAATTTATCATGTCATCAATGACTCAATATAAAAGACGAAGTAAACAGCAATCCCTTTAGTTTGATTAAAAGAAGCTGGGGTGTATTAAATGTATATAGGAAACTACTAGATTCTGCATTTCCACCATAAGAAAGAAAAGTAATCGAGAAAAGGGTAGGATGGAAACGCGGCCCCTCCGTCGTCGCAATACTGACAATAAAGAAACTGGGTTGCATGGGAGCCCAAGACTGCGAGCGGCGGGGTCCTATACTCGTAGAGCCGGAGAAAATGTGCTGGAGCGTCTTTTGCTTGGGTTGCATGAATTCCAGCCCCAAGGTGGTATATACGTGTTTGTGTTTACGTTTTTTGGTAGCTGGTCCTTTGCCCGTATTTTTGAAACGCTTTCAGGAAAGGGTGAGGCACCCGACCACTCTTTGCGTTGGCCCTTGGGAGTGTTTCTTGGCACGACCCTTGCAAGCCTTTGGATCGGTGAGGATGAAGAGGACGCGTCGAGTCGCGGCAGCGTTTTAGTGCTGCTCCGCTCTCGGATTTTGCACATTGCAAAGCTATTTGGGGCTGCAGTGTCGATATCGTTCTTTGAACGGTTTCTCGTGTTTCCCTACGCGGCAACATCTTTGTTTCTTCCCGCAGCTCTATCTATGGTCGCTCAAGACAGGTATATAGCTTTACGGATTTCTTCGAAGGGCCAACGTCGAATGGAAAGATCCAATAGTTTCTATGAAACCGATTCAAAGACTGTGTACTCCTACGTTTGCTGCTGCGCTGCTAGGAATCGTGGCGGTGCAGCGCGCCCAAGCAAACAAAAGAGTGCGTACCAACGCGCCGTCATTTTGAACCTCCTCTTTATCCTGTTCGCTATGGTAGTAGTGCTTTTCCACCTCAGATACCCGGCGAAACTAAACGGTTCTGTTCTAAAGCGACTTCCGCCGACCCCTTACTTTGGGATAACGTTGTTCCCATTTTCGAAGCCCGCTGTTGGCGAAGGTGGCAAACAGAAGAACACAAAGAAAACCTTTGCCGATGGTTACTTCAATTACAAGGGCAGGAGGGAAAAGAACGCCAGGGGGAACGACGACGAGGAGGAACCCCTTGAGTTCGGGCAAAAGGGAAAGGAGAAGAAGACGGAATATATGGTAGAGTTAGGAATGTCTCCAGGGGCTGACTTTTCCCTGAAGGATTTAAAAAATCATTATCGCACCCTTGCCATGAAGTACCACCCAGACAAGTGCGGGCATGGCGGGTATGACCTGGACGAAGACCTCTGCCAAGAACGTTTCATTAGAATTAGAAAAGCAAGCGAATACTTGGAAAGGTGGAAAAAGCGTGAAACTGATAGGCGGCTATGAGGGACGTGCCGGTACCGTACCATGATTTGCAGAGCTTTTCGTGTCGTTGAGTGTTTGTTAAGAGTGTCTTTTCCAGAAGTGTTTTACCAAAGCATTAAATAAACCAAGTTCATAAATCAAATATTAAAATTAAAAAGATTTAAAATTTAGTTACTTAAATAACAGCCAATTTTCTTGTTTTAAATGACAGTCTTCAAGCATACACTATGATATGATATGATATATAATTTGTTTTTTAAAAAGAATCTCAGACAAAAGGAGCAGATTTATTTTCGCGGTACATGAAGAAGATAAATTAAAAACAAGAAAATTGGCTGTTATGTGATGATCTGCAAACTCGTACTCTATACTAAAACAATGTAAACTAGAAAACAACTATAATCTACGTGTTACTCTTGACTCTCTTTAAAACTTCTCTTTCGTTTCTGACGTCGGTCTCGTATACGTACGAAACCTCCGTGTGGCTGTACAGAGAGGAGCGATGACACCCACACCCAGGGGCACCTCGTACCTCATCGTCGGTCGTGAAGCACGACTTCCGAATCGCATGTTGTGTCCCTGCTGTCGTCAATCTAAAACTCGACCTCCGTACTTTATTCTTCCATTCTTCTTTTCGTCGTCGCTGCTGTCGTCCCGTACTTCCTCTTTTTCACAAAGATGAAGTACTTTTCTTCTTTAACAAGAAGACTTCTGTTTCCTCTCAGATTTCTCCAAGATCTGGACTTCCGCTTCTCTCCTCATCCCAAACGGGATTTCAGACCACAACATTGCCCCCTTTCTCTAGAGACTTGAACGGTTTCTCAATCTTCCACACATTTCGTCTTCAATCATCATAACTAACTCGTCAACTTGCCTCGCCTTTGTCCTCTTACAAATTGGAACTGCTCTGGCTCGGCTCTCATCGTCTACGCGGTTCTAAACGTGAACCTTGCTAAGGAAGTGGGAGAATGCATTACGCACTGACGCGCCAACACAAACTCGCATTGTCACCTGTGTGACGGACTCGGTTTTTACACCTATACCGTCTAAACTCCCACTCCACATTGGTCTTTCTTGACCGTTGCGTGTCACTCGACACGACTTGCTAAACCCTGGACATCGTTTTATTCGAACCTATTTTCATCATGTTTGTTTGGTTTTTGTTTTCGGTTTGGCGGACTCCAAGTTCGTATATCGTTTCGTCCTATCAGTTACCGCCTGTCCATAAAGTTTAGTCTCTCTTAACTCATTGACTCCCTCCTTCTACGAAGTTCGTCTTGACTGCTCGTCTCTAGCCACGTCAAATCACATACAATTTGTTCCTCAGTTTCCTGTGACGTATTCTCTCCAACGTCTTCTTTCTACCAAGTCCCGTATATAATGTCCCGGTTCCAATCGCTTAGCTCCAATTTGTGCAACACGTATCGCTCTGGCTCTGATCATGTCATTTGCCCTTGACCACGATTTCATCTTGTGCTCCACTACCAATCGTCGCATGTACCAATCTTCTCTCGGGTTTCTTTTTACATATTCTTTCTTTTTCTTTCTAACTACCACGTCTTCCGGCTCTCCTTGCTTGAGCGCTTTTCTAATCCTCTCTCCATCTTCTTTGTCGATCAGATTTCCTTCGCCTAGCTCTATCGCTGGAATCGGTAATATATCTTCCACTTTCAGTTCTTTCGTATATCGGCCACTTAGGCTACTTCTCGTTGCCCTCCGTTTCGTCCGAACTTTTTGTAATTCAATACCCCCTTGCTCAGATCTAACGAGCGGGTACCAAGCACGTTTGTGCGCAAAATAATCTCTGGTTCCTTGTATATCAGGACCATAAAGATGGACCTCAACGACTTGTTCGTCTTTTCGCGAAAAAATTTTCACAATTTCGGCTAACTGCACATTACAGTTTCCATACTCCGAAGTCGTTGGCGGTTTAAATGCCACTATGTCACCAATACTATGGCACGCCACCATGTTGTTTGCTTCATTAACTGCCCACGACAGGATTGCCTTGGGCGGGCTGCGAACTGCAATTGGCACGAGACGTAATCTTACCCCTGGTACTTGTTTTCGCAGGTTCGTATCCCCAATTTGTATCTCATAAATGTCAGCTCCTTCACGTTTTGCAACGATCTTATGTGGGCCTGTACATTGATAGAAGCATTTGGTAGCCGTACCTTTCTTTCTCATTCCGAACCTAGCCTGCTCAACCAAAACCCAATCGCCCACGCCAAATGGTGGAGCGAATCTTTTCGGATCTCGAATCGCTTGCATGACACGACTGTCTGCTTTAGCAAGGTGATCAAAACGCTGTGTACGATGGTTGCGACGCAACTCTTCCAAAAGATAACCGTGAAACTGTTCACGTGTCCTCTCTACGAGCGACTTCGTGGTTGGAAACAGTAACCGTTCTATTGGCAGATCCGGTTGGAATCCAAACAGGACCTCCATCGGACTTAACTTATCTGGGCCTTTCAACGAATTATAAGCTCGCACTTCTGCTTGAATAAGCTGCGGCCAAACGTCTTGTCCCATTGCCTCTGCATTTATTTTTATCAACGCTTTTAGAAAACTGTGTGGACGTTCCACTTGGTTCGCTCTCGGGTTAAACGGGGTTGTTGGTATCGGACTGGATCCTATACCCTTACAAAACGCCCTCCACTCCGTCGAATCGAAACCATTGTCCACGACCGTTATCTGTGGGAGGCGACCAAGGCCACACACCACACGGTCAAATACTTCTTTACACGAAGTACCACTTTCTACACTCGTTACCGGCACCGCAAGTAAAAATTTTGTAAAGCCACACATCATCGTCAAAATATGTGTATAGTTCCATTTATTTTTCGCCGGGATTTCTACATGATCCAAGAAGAGTACCGAAAATGGTATCCGATTCAACATGCTCTTCAATCGATCGCTTCTGGACTTTTTGCGTACCTTCGCCTTCGCACAATCTGGGCAAGACTTGCAATAGTCCTTAATATCGTACTGCATCGCTGGCCAAAAATACAAAATAGCCATATCCTCGTACATAGCGCGAGCGCTACGATGCTGCTGCAAGATGTGATCGTGGTAATGCCACAACACAGCGTCTCTTAAAACTTCCGGAATCACAATGCGATTATTGATTTTATTTATATCTGGGTCCAGGTCTGCATCGCCCTTCGCCTTCACTCCATCAAACAACAACACACCATCCTCATCTAACCTATAGAGGTGCGAGTGGTGGAGTTTTCGCAATCGTTCCGGTTTTTCTAAATCATCGGCAATTTGTCTCCAGGCCTGATCTTCGCGCTGTGCGTCATAGATCAACTCCCTCGTTATCTCCGGCGTCTGATTTAATTTCACATAAACTTTCTTTCCGCGTCTATTTCCAGGATCGTGTTCATGTACCACGCTTTCCTCTCTCTGGATGTTAAATATTTTTCTCGACACGATTCTTATTACTGGATCACCTTCTGCGGGTCCATCATTCGTAAACGTTGGCAACCTTGAAAGGAAATCGGGGGGCACGTGATCCTCCCCTTTTCTGTACTTCAATTCAATATCGTAGGGACTCAGCCCCGTCGCCCACCTTGCCAAACGCCTATTGTGCTTAACATAATCTTGTAACTGGAGTAGGTTCTTATGGTCAACTACTGCCGTAAATTTTCTTCCTAAATACGCATGCCACTTTCTGCAAGCAAAGAGTAGAGCAAGCGCCTCTAACTCCCTCGCCGTGTAATTCCGTTCTGCATCGTTAAGTGCCTTACTGGCGTATTCAACTACTCTTTCGACCTGCTTGGGTTTACCGTCCGCCTCTAGAATCACTTCGCCCTTCTCGTTTTTGGCGTCTTCATACTGGACCAGTACTGCTCCCAAACCTGCGATACTACCATCCGTTTGGATCTCAAAATCCTTCGTAAAATCCGGGTGGCTTAACACTATCGGTTCATGCGTTAGCAAACGTTTTATTAACTGAATCGCTTTGTACGCCCTCGAACCATTCGGAATTTCACACTTCCACTTTGCCTTTTTCTTTAGCAATTCATACAGCGGATGTAAAATCTTTCCGATATTTTTAACAAAATGGCGATAGTAGTTTACTATCCCAATCCATGCACGTACGCCACGCTTCGTCGTCGGAACTTTAGCATTTACAATTGACGCGACTTTCTCAGGATCCATTTTGAGTCCATGTCTGTCTACTAAGTGTCCTAGAAACTTCACTATCCTCCTCAGCAAATGCAACTTGGTCGCCTTCAGGGACATCCCTGCTATGCTCAGCGCCGCAAGCATTGCTTCGATTTGTTCTATGTGTACTGCAAATTCGGACCTGCCTTCTTCGGCATCAACATGTTCACGATAATTCAACAAAAAATCATCGATATATAAAATACAAAACAGATGTTTTAATTCGCCCACGATATCCGACATCACTCGGCAAAAACAATTTGACGCATTGGCCAGCCCAAAGGGCATAACCGTAAAACAAAATTGGCCATCCTCTGTCGAAAATGCCGTTTTTAACTGATCTTCCAAGCGAAGCGGAATCTGCCAAAACCCACTGAGCATATCGCCTGTGCTAAACAGCGAACTGCCTCTGAGTCGGCGAAGACACAACTGCGCACTGGAGACTGGGTATTGATCCTTGATCGTTACCGCATTTAATTTCCTTGCATCAAAACAAATTCGTGGCGATCCATCTGCCTTGGGTGTCACTAAGAGAGGTGAGTTCCAAGGTGAACTACACTTCTTAATCAACCCCGCTTTCAACATCGTTTTTACAAACTCGCGTACACTTTCCTGATTCTCAGGTCGCAAGCTGTATTGATAAGACGACACGGGAACTGCACCGGGTTGTAGTGGAATCGCATGTTCCCCCACACTCTTGTCGATCGGCTGTACCTCCTTTGCCATGACATGCGCATAGGCCTTCAAGACACTGGTCAGTTGGCCCCTTTCCTCGTCGTTCATCTCCTTTTCAAACACTGTGTTCGAATCGAGCTCTAGCTCTTTCCAAATCACATTAAATTCCTCATCCGTCACCACTCTGTACTGTGGATCTAGAGTTGGATCGCGATTCAATAACGTTTTCCAATGCTTCCCGTCTTCGACGACGTCTTCGTCTTTGAACTGAACAGGCGGGTCCTCTTCTGCTGGATTCAATCCCATCCTGCGCACTGGTTTTGGCTGCAGATTGTCTTCGTCATCGGACGAAAGTTCCTCATCTGCCAAGTCCGCCCCATCGCCATCTCCTTCGTCTCCAGAGGGAAAATCTCCCCCTTCGTCTCCAGAAGGTGCATCTTGCGTTGGTTCGTCTATCACGCCCTCGTTTAAATTCGCTATTTCTTCTTTTAACATTTGGCGGAACATGCGCTGCACATCCCACGCTGGGTTTTCTTTCCCATTTAAATCTCGCAATAATTTCGGCTGCGGGTCAACTCTCCCCAACAAAACTCGACTTGGAATCTCCGTTTGCACTACAGAAAAAATATTAACCGGCGTATCAGCATCGTTAAAGATCTGATTTGGGATTGACAATCCCTTCATTCCCAGTCGCAATCTTACACTTTCTGTCACCAACGCTTGTCCTGTCAAATTTATGCCCAACTCATTTTGCGTAATTTGATTCCAACCAGGTCCTAGGTCGACCGACTTGGCCACCCTCAACACTCGTCGAAAATCTTTTTGTTTACAATTCACTCTCCTTTGTCCCAACGCTTGTAACTTTCTGGATTTCGTCCTCGAACTATTCCTGGACCGCCTTTCCATCCGAAGCTCGAACGGGCTGCCTGTCCAATCCCATGTCGTTATAAGTCCTCGCGCTGAATTAAATTCAGTGTTGCGTCCATCCATGAATGTGACGCCAAATAATATATCTACATCGTCCATTTCCTGCTTGATAAACCAATCACTTCTTTTTCGACCTTGATTATCAGTTATTTCACAGAAAATTTCTTTCTTCGCTGTCGCCGTCGAACCATCTACAAAGGATAGCTTGACATCAATGTCGTGTTCTCTGATCACCTTAACGCAATCAAACTCAAGCGCTCTCTGCGTTATCAAATTCACGTCTGCACCGGTGTCACAACAACCTTTTCCTCTATCCCCTACTTCCACCACCGAAGTCAACACTTTACGTATTGCTCGAGGCGACGCTGTATTTCACATGGGATCTCCGGTAACAGGATTAAACTTCCACTGCGCTTTATCATCCGTATCGGCGTCATGCCCACCAACGGTTCGCGCGCGTCTGAGTTTCGCCAACTCATCTGACGCTACAGAAACATAGCCCTTCGCTTTTTCATACTCTTGCATGCGCGTCGCAAAGTCAGTATCGGCTTTCTCTTTGTCAGCTTTGAGTTTCTTGACTTTCTTCTCCAGAAGTGTCTCTAACTCGGCCTCGGAATAGCTTCGCTTTCCACTGCCACTGCTGCCACTGCCGCCGCCTTTGCTCTTCTTGCGCTCAGTGTACCCGGGTAGCGTTTTCTTCCGCTTCTCCCACGCACGCTTTGCTGCATCCGTGCCCTTCTTATTCCCATCAGCATCGTACCCGAACACCGGTTCAAAGTAATCTCCTTCTGGATAATCGAAACACGTTAGCATGGAATGGCCTCCTGCATATTTCTTTCTACCGCGCGCCACGCATAGCGCACAGGGAACAGACTCATGGTCCTCCGTCGGAATTTTCTTTGCCGCCTTCGACAATTTCTCTTTCGGCTTCTCATTCTTGTCCCCTTTTCCACTTGCAAATCGGACTTTCTTCTTCTTCTTCCCGTCCTCTTCAAGCAAATAGGTTGCATCATCCGAGTCGGAATCCTCCTCGTCTGACGCGTCATCTGAAATCTTCACCTTGAGCTTATAAATGCCCGCGTAGGACGTCAACTCGTCCTGGAGTGCCTGCATCGGCTCCTCTCTGACATGCGTAACGTTGCGGTTTTCCGCCCACCATTTCCGCATTGTTGCGCCTACATCATACTGCAACTTAGATCCTTTGTGATCTTTCGAATTCGAATAAATCACTCCAAGTCCTTTAATCACTGTGTCTACACACTGGGATTTCGATCTCACGCCACCTTCCATCGCAATTTTATGAGCCATCTGCGTCACGCGATAAAAATACGTTTGAATCGTCTCGGTCGACTTGAGTTTTATCTCATCCCACTTATCGTTCAGGCGCTCCAAATTCGCTTTGTTAGCCCTTGCTGTCACTATGTACTGTAGCAACACAACGATATATTCTCTCAACGCAGGATCGGCGCACGCGGCTTCATCAGCTTCCGCTGGCGACGCACCTGCATCCAGACGTGCTTTCAAACTTCGACTTTCCAAGCTCGCACATTTCTCTTGGACCTGCCGTCCGAGTGCTGTCTTGATGCTTGCTTTCTCTAGCAAAACATTTAAAATCAAACGTGGGTTATTCGAGAGGCCTGAAGACTTCAGGTGCCTCTCAAAACACTCCACCCAAACACGTACCATAACAGACTTCTCGTACTCCTTAATAAGGTTTCGAAAAAGTTTGTACCTCTGAATTACCACAGTATTATCGTCGGTGGGTACTATGAGGTCCCCATCCTTGTCATATACTTGGTCTCTTACTTTCAGCCACTCTGGGAAGTGCTTCGCCACTCTTTCTGCGACCGTGAGGGTCTCATCGGCCATGGCGATCGGTACTCGCCCAACTTTTAACTTGTAACTTCTGAAACTGAGGGTGCTCCTTTTTGTGAACGGCCCCCAATGTGATGATCTGCAAACTCGTACTCTATACTAAAACAATGTAAACTAGAAAACAACTATAATCTACGTGTTACTCTTGACTCTCTTTAAAACTTCTCTTTCGTTTCTGACGTCGGTCTCGTATACGTACGAAACCTCCGTGTGGCTGTACAGAGAGGAGCGATGACACCCACACCCAGGGGCACCTCGTACCTCATCGTCGGTCGTGAAGCACGACTTCCGAATCGCATGTTGTGTCCCTGCTGTCGTCAATCTAAAACTCGACCTCCGTACTTTATTCTTCCATTCTTCTTTTCGTCGTCGCTGCTGTCGTCCCGTACTTCCTCTTTTTCACAAAGATGAAGTACTTTTCTTCTTTAACAAGAAGACTTCTGTTTCCTCTCAGATTTCTCCAAGATCTGGACTTCCGCTTCTCTCCTCATCCCAAACGGGATTTCAGACCACAACAGTTATTAAAGTAATTAAAAATTTTAATTACTTTTAATCAAATAATTTAAACGTTTGATATAGTAATCATACTGCACTGAAAAGTGAAGTTTAGCTATAATTAGGGTACGACGAAGCTAAATTTAATTACATAAATAACAGCCAATTTTCTTGTTTTTTTAATTATCCCACGCACACGGAGATCGACTAGCTGGTAACACTTCGTGGTTACAATATTCCCAGCGTGTCGACGGGTCTGTGGTATAACACCATACGTGAGGTTCACCATCCGCGTCCCTACAATAATTATGATCGCCTAGATATTCATATCCGTGTTCATGCGGAATATCAGCAGTCCATTTTTGGCATGTTAAACCATTAATAGTTGTATTGGTGTTTGGATATGCTTGCTTTGTGTAACTCATACCCAAATTACACTTGCTTAATTTTGTTAGATTTTCGACTATATCCTCCAAACGTGATTTTGTATCATTCAGATTGTTGGATTGTAAAAACAGGGATTTTAACTGAGATAGTTTCCCTATTCCAATTGGTATAGCACCTGTCAACTGATTACTGGCAAGATTAAGATAGGCCAACTTGGATAACCTGCCAATTTCTTTTGGTAGTGATCCAGTCAAATTGTTATAACCCAAATGAACATGTCGTAACATGACTAAATTCAACAGAGGCTTTAAAGTTCCATCAATGCGTAAACAGTAATGTAAGTCAAGTACCTCTAGCTTCGACAAATTTTCCAAGGGTTTCAAAGTACCCGTGACAACGGATGCACCTAGCTGGAGTATACATACTATAACAGTACACAATAAATTCAAGGAAAAGTCAAAAAACTATTTTTATACTAGTCTATATTATTATATACTTATAGTTATTATTAGACTACGTATATAATATAGCAGGAATATAATAATAATAGTACGATACTGTACCATAACGATGTTTCCATATATATTATTATATACAAAGAAGGTATTCAATTTTGTGTGTTATTCCATCCACATGTTGTAATGATACTCACTATATGAAAATTTTTGATAAATGAAATATTTTATATTATTTTTACTTCTGTATATTAATGTACATTATGAACGGTATAAGTGAATAGAATAAGAAAAAGTGTGTACAACGGTCAATATAATAATAACCAGTGAAAGGTGAGTTGAGTTGATGCCGGGGTATTTTTTTGTCAGAAAGGACAAGTTGAAAACCTCGTCCATTTCCCTATTAAACAAGCATTTATTATACAAAAAACAACTACTACACATTTAGCAGTCACAATATTAGCTATACGCGTATATCTTCTATAAATACCGTTATACGTTTATATTATTGCATAACTTTATCTAACAGGTACATAATACGTAATGTAACAATAACCATCTATTCCTTTTCTCATATTGGATTTTTTCACGAATAAATTTATTCAAGGACATCACAGCATCCCAAAATTATTTTTTTATGTAGATGATTGCTATAGTAATAGCATGTATGATAAAATAAATAAAAAATCCGATTGGTTCTCTAATTGATTGATCGGCAATGACATTGTTACACGATATAAATACACTATGCATTTATGCTTGGCCTATACGTATGGCTTTATAATGATGACCTACTACTGGTATTTCATCACCGATATATATATAGCTATACGGTTTCCTCGGCGGCAGGGTGTGTGAACGCGATGAGTATAATATGAGTGATTAATTTTAATCGATCTATAGAAAATCGCGTGTACTGGTTCGTTTCTTCTCAGAGTACAATTTGTTTACAGAACGAGATAACCCACCTAGTTGTTTATTCAAATAGTCTTCGGTGTGAACGGTTTCTGGTACTTGAAGAGAGACAGCGTGTTGTTGAAGACAAACTCCTGAACTGCCAAGCAGAATGAGCGAGGGTCCCGTTGCCCAGGAGAAAAGCGTTCCTCCCGAGCAGGCGCCATCTTCGCCCCAGGGTGATTCTTCCTCTGCTGACAAATTCCCAAAGAAGCGAAAGTCCATTGTGGCGAGGCTGTTTGATCACGGTCCCAACTTTGCCCGTGCTCGGTCCGGATCGGATGACAAAACTGGCGGCTGGAAGAAAGCTGTCGGGTACGCGCCAGCAGTAATTCTGACCAGGGAGCAACAAAAGGAATTTCGAGAACAAGAAATGAAAAAGTTTGAGCTTCAGTTCCAAGAAGATACCAAGGTGACGACCAAACCTTGGAAATTGAAAGTGCTGGCATGGTTGGACTCGACCCCCATCGAGGTAATGATGATGATGCTGACGGTGTTCGCGCTGTACGGTGCGGACATAGCTAACGCCCACGGCACCAAAGAAGACATTGTGCCAATGAGTATCACGAACCTAGTTGTCATGATTGTGTTTTTGATCGAGCTTGGGATCAATTCCGTGTGCAAGCCGGGCTACTTTCTTATGGGAAACTTTTGGCTCGATTTCCTCGCCGCAGCATCGCTCATTGGGGACATCAACTTCATCGCCGACGAAATCATCCCGTCTGGCTTTGCCGCAGCCCGCGCCGGGCGAGCGGCTAGGGCGGGGACCAAGGCCGGCCGTTTGGTAAAGCTGGTGCGATTGACGCGGCTGGTGCGTTTGGTTCGCATCGCACGCCTTCGAAAGTACATGAAACGCAAACAAAGGGTTTCGGTAGTGGACATGCGCGGAACCGAGGAGGAGAGGGAAATCCTTCGAAAAGCACGGGAACGGGACAAAAGAGCCAATGCCAACGAGAATACGGATGAAAGCGCTGACGGGATTGCGAATGGTATAGCGGGCCTAACCACGTTCAAAGTTATTGTTCTGATTCTTCTTATGCTTTTGGCCATTCCCATGCTCCAGATAAACCCGCATGAAGTCGACAGCCGAGGCCACGCGTTGGTATCACTGCAGTCCATTGCCGAATCATCAGACGACTCTACGCTGATCGCTGCGGGGGTAAGCTCGTTCAAAAACAACCCCGATAACAAAGACTTGGTCCTTTGGATGCGTGTGAACGGATCGGACTTCATTCCGAAAAACAATGACAAGATTGACAGCATGAGATCGGCGGACCTTCAGCCATACGGGTATGGCGGCGCGTCATGCGGCACCAACTGCTATTTGTATGATGAAAAATTCCCTGCGCTGTTGGTGTACGATATCGAAGTGTTCAACCGCGCCGACGCGACCAACTCTTGCTGGACGACAACCTTTATCATTGTTCTCATCATAGGGGCTATGCAGCTCTTTCGAATGGATGCGAACAAGCTGGCGGACCGTATGACTGATCCGTTGGTAGTCCTATCAGAAGATATGGAACTTGTTTCAAACATGTCTTTGGGAACCACCATATCCCACAAGCCTTCAAGCGTGAAAGAAATCCGAAACATCCAACAAACGTTCTTGAGAATGAAGTATGGTCTTGGATCGTTTGCAAAGTATGTTCCCTACGAAGTTGTCAGGGGAATGATGTCGAGGGGAGAGGAAGCAGTTTTGGGCGTAGCGCCCAGAGAAATAACAATTTTTTTTAGCGATATAGCCGGGTTTACAACCATTTGTGAAAAGATGAAACCGAACGAACTGTTGATTCTGTTATCGGATTATTTTGCAGCCATGTCCACGCTGATTAGCCAAAGCGACGGGACGCTGTTAGAATTTATCGGGGATGCTATACTGGCCGTCTGGAACGCCCCCATGGCAGTTTCCGACCACGCATACCAATGCGTAGAGCAAAGCATAAAAATGCACTCTTACCTCGACAAAATGCAACCAGAATGGGCTGGAAAGGGCTATCCTCCTATAAAAATAAGGTGTGGGATTCACACTTCAACTGTGTTTGTAGGAAACATCGGGTCGCCCGACCGAATGAAGTATGGGGTTCTTGGGGATGGGGTTAACTTAGCCTCGCGTCTGGAAGAACTGAACAAGCGGTACTCGACCCGAATGATGATCTCGATCAATACTCGAACAAAGCAAAAGGTTACAGACCACTTTTTAATTAGACCACTGGATGTAGTCGCAGTCAAGGGGAAATCAAAAGGGACCGCAATATTTGAAGTTATGGGGCGTTTGAAACACGCTGATGATTTTGAAAAAAGTATACAGCAAGCCCATGAGCAAGGTTTTCAGTTTTACCAGAAGCAAGAATGGGACAAAGCAATTGAAAAGTTTGATGAAGTCATAAAAATTCGTGGTGGTGCGGATGTAGCTGCGCAGTTGATTAAAGACCGCTGCATAAGCATGAAATCAAATCCTCCTCCGGCAGGGTGGGATGGATGTGAAGTCCTGAATCAAAAACACTTTTGAAGGGGGAGTCAGAGAGAGTAAAAAAGATAAGATATATCAATATTGGTAAAGCGTAAGTTTATTTTTAAAACAAAACGTTTATAAAAATTAAAAAAATAACCTTGAATTAATTCAGAACTCCTAATATGACGTTATATCCAGACGTGAAGGATTCATTTTCAAAGGCAAAAGTGGTGTTCTTAGCTCTTCTGGGGCGTCCGAGCGCATTGCGAAGGTAATGATGACGGTTGTGCTAGCAGCTAGCGCGCACCAAATGCGTCATAGCTTTGCAACATAAGCTTTGCAGGCTGGACATCAAATTGAAACGAAAACAAGAAAATTGGCTGTTATTTAAGTAACATATCATATGTAATTAAATTTAGCTTCCTCTTCCCGATAATTTAACCAATTTTTTGTTTTTAATTTAGATATATGATATACTAAATTCAGGTTTTTTTTTAAGTTTTATATTTACCTATCGGTAGTGAAAATTCTACCACGAAAGAGTTTTCCAGTTAAAATCTTTTTCTTCTTCCGCTGCGGCGGCTGTGGAATTAAAGATCGTGGTTTCGTAATGCGCCGGGACGGTGGTGGAATAGGAGGAATTTCTGTTGCACCCACTGCCATATGACGGTTCGGTGCTGGAGCGTTTGTGTTCGGTTGGTATTCTTGTGCTAAACTCTTGCGCCACATAAATTCCTCAGCATCGGAGCATGAAGGTTCATTTTCGGGAAGTGTTTCACTGTTCTCAGCTTTGCTGGTACATTTTCCTTTTATCTGAGGGGGTTCCACGGGTTGAGACCGTATGTACATGTCTTGGGCACGTTTTAAGGCGTTGAGGGTTGTTGTTTGATAGGGTATGTGCCGGTGGTCTTTCATGCATTCCATCGGTTTCGGCGGCTTCCTAAGGAACACATCAGCTCGCTGTACGTGGGCTGTGGCTTTCCCATGGGAGGTGTGCGGTGGTTCTTGACAGCTTGGGGATAAGAAGTTTCGAAAATTTTGTTTGCGCTGAAGTAAAACTTTTATACTGTTCAATGTTTCCACCGGGAAACTTATGCCTGCCTGCTCGCGTGTTATTGAATACGCGATGACGGGGCCGATCGTGCGAATGGTGTTTGGCTCGACGGATAGTTTCACGAGCCTTTGAAAGCTTGAATATTGATACTTGCGGAAAAGCGCTGAGTATCCGACAAGTGCCGTATCGCCCAATTTGCTCACAACTGCCCCGGTAGTGCCGTCAAGGACGGCCAGCTCGCCCCTGGCAATAAAAAATAGTTTTGATGAGCACTCTCCTCTTTTTACCAAATCAACATTTTTTTCTACGTGCTGCAAATGCATGTACGGTAAGAAACGATAGTGTTTGTTCAGTGACCAAAGTCTTAGCTCAGGGATGCGTTTTATCAACCTATATTTGTCTCTGTTTGTATTGCTGTAGCGGCCAGAGGTGTGTGTGGCCGTTCCTTGAAGCTCTGCCTTCTGCCAATAATGTTTTGAGATTTTTATCAAAATGCATTTGGTTGTAGCAATAGCAGTAGTCGGTCGCATGCCTATTTCTAAAACGGCCAAGTCGCCAAATGTGTCTCCGCTGGAAAGCGTTGCTATATTGTGGAGGGTTTTCGTGCCTTCGTACACCAGGTTGACTTGTCCAGCAAGGACAACAAAGCACGCCGCGCCGTGCTCGCTTTGACTGTACACGCGCTCCTGTGCCGGTGCATGGGCGTATGACAGCCCATCTGTCAACGTTACCATTTGGCTCTTGCTCCAATCCCCGCACCTTTCCTTCACCATATTGCACGTATAGAGCAGTGAAATCAAAAAGTTTTTCTCGAGCTTCGACCGGTCGTTGTTAATCAACGATTTCATGCAAAACCGGTGTAGTAATGAGAGATTTTTTGTGTCGCTTGCAGCCTTGACTTCGTTTGCGTCCAATTGTAAACTTGAAAGCAGTGCTTCCGAGTTTTTCGAATTTAAATTCTCCAAAAGTCGCTCGTAAAGGACGCACCGCGTTGGTAATTTGTCTGAACGCACCATGTTTCTGGAAGCCCTAATTATCCGTGCCCGGAATGACGACCCATTACGTTGCTCTAAGCTGAGGGATAGTTTTTCTACCAGCGCACTCGTTGCTTCTGACGTTTTCTTCGTGGTCAATGCATCGCTTTGCACCATGTCGGTAACAGCCTGGTCTCTTGTAAAGTCTTTGAATAACAGGCCATCTTTGTCTTGCAAAATGTTCGTATCCGCGAGTCCATGCCGAATTTCATGCTGGTACGAAAGCATTTCCTTCACTTCGAAGAGGTGCTCATGGCATTCTTCTTCTTTTATGACAATGCACAAAATGTCGGTTGCGGCCGTCGCCGTTTCCGTTCTATTTTTTCCCTGGCCACTAATAAGGAACGCTTCTCCAAAGTAGTCGTGGGCCTCTCGAACACGAATTTCATGCGTCCACTTTCTGTGTATATTTGCTGGAACGGAAAGGGATATTTTCCCATCTATTAACATGTACAAGTGCTCGGCAACAGAGCCAAATTCGTAAACGATGGAGCCTTTTGGGTAGACCTTTGTTTTCGATACCAAACATAAATTTTTCAACGCCCGTAACGATAAACTGCGAAATGCAACGATGTTCTGGATCGCCCTCATTCGAAATTGCACTTGTTTCTCTGTGTGTAGTTGCTCGTTCTCGCCAAGGACAGAGAGGAACCGCTGCTTAGATAGCTCCATACAAACACAATCTTCCCTCGCCACAATCGTGGCCGTGCGAATGCAATGTTCCGATAGCAATGCCTCTTCGCCGAACCACTCGTGCGCATGCTTGTACCCTACAATGTGCTCCTCTTCTGTGGGGTTATTTGTGTCTTTCTTGTGCAGGACAACAACAGACCCTGCTTTTATGATGTAGAACTTTGCGCCAGGTTCGCCTTGCTTTACAATCGTCTCGCCCTTCTGAAACTCACTCTCAGCCATATGCTTTGCAACTTGTTCGAGCTTCGTCTTTCCGATCTGTATTGCCAGGCCTTTTATCTTTGATAACATTTCGGCTCTATTTCGTAGTTCCAGAGTGGCCCCTAGGTCTCTCTCGTTTTTCAACAGCATCTTGCCATGCAACTGTTTCATACGCATTTCCCGCAGAAAAGGATCCACCAATCTCCCTTGGCGTTCATATTTTCTAAGGTAGGAGGTTGATTTCCTTCCTTTGCATCTATGGTTATTCTTCATGGCAAATATGATTGGTGGAAAGCATAGGAATCTCCTTTGCCATGACTTAATTTGAGAGGTAAAATTGTACATTTGTGATGTGACTTTGCTTTGTGGTTTGGCGGTATATAAAAATGGACCATTGTTGAACATGAATGTGATCATCAGTGTAACGAATATTAAATGTGGTGGTAAGGAAAAAATAGCTATAATATATATAATAAAAATAATAAATAATAATAATATAATAGTCGTCGACGACTATCTTATTATATAAATTATATCTGCTGCTTTTTGGTCTGTTTATTTATTAATATAGACGACTAAAAAAACAAGAAAATTGGCTGTTGTTGTTATTGAAGTAATTAAAATTAATGTACTTATCTATATAGACTCTTAAAACAAGAAGTAAACTTATATCTCAAATAATATTTAGTCATATCTTCTACTTTGTAAAATTTATCTTCTTCATATCATTAGGTTCCATTATATTCCTTTTAAAATAATAGTTTATTTTAGTGTCTATTTATCAACCACAGCAGAGACGACGTCCCAAGTCTTTTCGAGCTGTGATCTTGAAATCGTCATTCAAACCTTCATGTATATCACTACGTCTTGACCGCGCGACAAATGCTCAAAGATGACGCGGGTTGCGTAGCTTGCTTTTTGGACGAAAAACTTTGAGTTTACATAGACGGTACCACAGGCCATTGGCGTGTCCCAGTCCCTTGTGGGCCACTCCCCTTGCTTCAAATCCGAGTAACTCTCCAACACGACGACATCGTGGCCGTCGTACACGATAGAATTAGTACACTTTCTCCAGGGACGGCTTTGGCACAACAACGCAGGGTCGTTGCCGTCATCGCCGCCGGCTTGCTCCAATATGCTTTCGCTTACATTTTTGAATTCTACGAGGGGCAACTTGGCGGCCCCGGAGGCTATGCTTACTATACGTTTGTAGACCACCTCGGGCGATTCGGTTGCCACTTTGTTCGACACTATCAAAAAATTCTTTTCAAACGCGCACGTCTGCAGTACTAGCTCAAAATAAATCCCATTCAAGATATCCAAATCTACCAAAGGGACAACGCTCCTGTCTGTGGCTGTGGTTTTTTGAGCGTATTCTACTAGATTGCGATGTGCAACAGACGGCTCCGAAGCGACGAACACATTCAACACTTTGCATGTAGGCGACCCGCCTTTCGGCCGCGCTCTAATCGCCAGGCCAGACTTCGCCACCATGTTGTTGAAAAACGTGCGGTAGCAGTTCATCTGGTAATCTGTTAAGCGGCCCTTTCTGAAATCGAGAAGGGCCTTCCCAAAAAGCCCCACGGGGCTGGCATCGGAAAATGCCATTCGCGTTGCCGGCGTTCCGCCCCCTAACTTCACCGTGTTGAAGCAGTGATCCAGGGTGCCCATCCCAGTCGACAAACAATGAATGTGCCACGCTAAGGAAATCTCTGCCGGGTTCTCCGCCTTTGCCGAGAGCAACGTATGCTCTTTTTCGTGGCCGAACACATGCAATCGAGCGGTCTCGTTGGACGAACGCCCTTGAAAAAAAGAAAACGTCCCCGCAGCTGCAGATCCCGGTAGACCCATTATCGTCACTACCAATGGCTCGTGCTTGTCACTGCGGTCGTTTGCGCTTGCTTGCGGCGCCGACAACCCCGCCCGCGGTGCGTCGGAGCTTGCTGCAGAGGGTGCGCTCCCTGAGCACGTTGCCTCCGACTCAGTATTGGCACTTTCAGCATCAAGCGCGTCGCTTCGTCCCGCGCTGCTTTGTTCCACTACTTCGTTCACCAACTGCTGCAATTCATCGTCCTCCCCGATAATCTCTTCAATGTGCTTTGGGTCGATTCTTGGCTTCTTTTTCTTCCTCCCAGCATTCGCATCTGGGACAGTCCTCACTTCGTCCAGGCTTCGTTTCCCGGCCGCGTTCAGAACCTGCGCGGTGACATGTTCCAACACAGCAGCAAGAAATATAGGAACGTTTGGTGCAACTTTTGGCTTGGCTCCCAATAGATCCGCCTGTGATGATTCCAGCGCTTGAAGCACGTGAGAGCTTGAAAACAGCGGCTCTTCGGAGAATATCGAACTTATACTAGATGCCGCCCCAGACGACGCTCCCGAGGTGCTTTTCTTCTCGGTACCTTTACCGGCCTCCGACATTATACACTGGCAACAAAAAACACCCCCCACGCGCGTATAAAACGTCAGTCAAAAGCTAATCTTTACTCGTTGATTGTGCACGCGCTGATAAAAATCAAATCGCAATAAAGTGAATAAAATCGTGTTTCTGCGCATTCATATACTTCTTATTCATAAATCATTCTTATTTCCATCAAAAGGTACTATTCTTGAATAATTATAGCATCATCATTCTTCTACTACCGTACCCTTGGATGGTGGTATATTCAAAATAACACAAACACACACGTTGGAAGGAAGAGGAGAAGGAGAAGGAGAAGGAAGGAAGGAAGGAAGGAAGGAAGGAAGGAAGGGTCGATGAGGCGGGCTGCTACGAGGCGATAGGTGCGCTTCTCTTTCCTTCTTCGCTGGCGGCGGCTGTGTGCTGAGTGTCTGTGGTGCGTGCTGGCGTGCTGGGTGCTGGCCTTTTTTCTTTTTTTGGATTGCTGCATGATGAAGCGGATGATTGATCGGTAAAAAGTTAAAAAATATATTAAAGAAATATTATAGATTTAAAATTCTTATGTAACTCTATGCTTAATAAACAGCCATACGCCCTGTGCGTTGTTTACATCTACAAAAGTATAAAAAAAACAAAAGCAAAGTTAAACGGGTATTCTTCCACAAAGTTTGTGCCATAAATTCTACTAAGCGCCCCCAGCCCATAC
>JACKZZ010012237.1_pt1 | contig 37108 bp, 14 predicted proteins | sample 8027871 | NCBI WGS metagenome assembly JACKZZ01 (sample SAMN15724774, study PRJNA655200) | protist metagenome | isolation source: fluorescence activated cell sorting (FACS) single amplified genomes of... | place: USA: West Boothbay Harbor, Gulf of Maine | collected 2000-07-19
TTACGCGCATAATTATTATTGTTTTGCAATTTTAATCTTTAAAAATGATATTTATCAATATTATCATAAGTTATTTAAATAATATGCATATGCACATTTTCATACGAGTAATAACTTTCTTTTGCACAAATAATAAAATTAATTCCAACTTACTCATGAAAAATTACTAGCAATTCTGTATTTCTTTGTCATATTAACATACGTCATAATATTTTCGTCCACCAACATACCAATGGCTTCTTCTAAATCACTATCTTGTATTTGCTTATCACTTTGTTCTTCCATATGCTGTTGAATTTCAAAAAATGACAGATTTGCACCTCGATATGCGTACAGCATATTTTGTAATTCTTTTGCTAATGCTATTTGTTCCTGCCTTCCTAATGCCGTCCTACCTGTTGTAATCATGTCCATGTCTATTGCACCTGTGCGTGGATCAGTGGCTGCTTTATGTGTTGCAACATTCATCAAACGTATAGCTTCATCAACATCTTTACGTGTTACTACATCTGAAAAATGTAACCGTGCGTGTGCCTCGGACAAACGTATTAACGATTCCAATTGACGTGGTGTCGAAGTAATAACTTTCTTCGCCGTTTGATGATTGATACCTAATCGTCGCATATCAACATAGCCTTCGACTAATGCATCACCAGCTTCATTAGTAAGTTTAGGGTGAATATTTTCTCTTGCGTAACTAATATATTCAGCCAATTCTTTCTTTTTCAGCTCAGGTTTACGTGCAGTTGGAATATCATAATACAAATTTACTAAATGTCTTGCTAACCGCCGATCTGTCTCAGCATTTGGTTTATCTAACACTAAATATATTAAATCAAATCTCGACAGCAACGTTGGCGTCAGGCGAATATTTTCAATGACGGATAAATTTGGGTTGTATCGCGACTCCACTGGATTTGCAGAAGCCAATACAGATGTACGCGCATTTAAAGTTGCAATGATACCGGCCTTTGCAATTGAAACGGTTTGCTGTTCCATTGCCTCGTGCAATATAGCTCTAGTTGTATCCGACATTTTATCAAATTCATCGATACAACATACACCACGATCGCTTAAAACTAATGCGCCACTCTCTAAGGTTAATTCTTTCGTTTCTGGGTCTTTTGAAATGTATGCTGTTAAACCAACGGCACTGCTGCCTTTACCGCTAGTGTACATCCCGCGAGGGGCAATTTTATGGACGTATCCAAGTAGTTGTGATTTACTAGTACCCGGATCGCCACATAATAAAATGTTAATTTCGCCACGTAGTTTTTTATTTGGTAATACTTTATTAGTGCCACCAAATAACATCAACAGAATTCCTTTTTTGACATCATCCATTTCCCATACAGATGGAGCTAATGCGTGTGAAAGTTTGTTGTATATTTCTGGATCTTTTGCCAATGCTGCTAATTTTCTTCTCCGTGACTCTGTTATTTTTTCCACTTCATCGCCTTCTGCAAATGTTGTGTGATATTCACTACTTGGATCTGCATTTGCATTCTCTGTTGTTAATTGACCTTTTTTCGTTTTACGAAAATGTATTACATCAATATATGTTCGGTAAACAGCTTTTACTGTTCTGCGCTTTGGGTTTGGACGTATAGGTACGGCACGGTAAATACCTGTCACTTCGACTCTATCTCCTGGTTTTCCAACATCAACTAAATCGTCAAAAGCATATAATGACATTGTTGTTGGTGTTTCACCTTCTGGAATTGCCTCTGGAGATTCTTGTAATTTTACTAATTGCTTATCAGTAAACCAACATCGATTATGAACTAACTGCATGCATAATCTTGTACTACAATTTGTGCAGGATGTTGGCTCTTCAATTCTCCCACGATCTATCATAACCTCCGTTGTTGCACGACACATCATGCAACGGAAAAAGGCCTGTTTTAAATCTGGAATAACTTGACTTGTGCGAATTATCATTCCCCTAACAGAGACAAGTTGATCAATATCAGATGGGTTTAAATCACGCATTGTCCTGGAGTCAATTAGATTAAAGGTCCGAACCTGAATGCGGTTATGTTGCAACTCTGCTTCGCCGTATAATTGTGTAAATTCTTGATGAACAACCAAATCCATAATTGGTATAATTTCTTGCGGGTAGTGTAACAATTGCGTATACAGTTTGCGAGTTGGCTGGAAATTGTACAAATTATGACAATCAATATTAATATTGTAAACTTGTGACATTTTAATTTCAGCAAATATTTGAAAATAATATGGCTCGTCCAATCCATCATCATGGTTTTCGTTATTGTCGTTACTTGGAAGATGGTCGGAAGTCGCGTGTGATGATGATGATGTTGTCGTTGTCGTTGTAGTAGTGGTAGTATCAATAGTAGTAGTGGTGGTGGTAGTGCCGGATGTTGTGTTGACAGTGTTACTACCATTACCATGCTTTTCGCGTGGAACACGAAATTCATTTAAAAATCGACGAAATGCTGACATCGCATCATTGACGTTAATAGTTGTACCCCAAATAACCGCGTGATTAATTTCATTATTTCCAGCTTGTGATGTAACATCACCAACACTTGAATTCATTGAGCTCTCCGCGCCACCCATGTTACTTTCAGACATTGACATCTGTGATAAAGCAGACTGTGGTACACCACGTATTTCAGAAAGTATAGCAGAACCAGGAGTTGATGGCGGTGTTGGTCCGACCATTCCTAATCCAGACGTTGGAAGTGCTGGGCTAATTGGTGGCAATGCACCATGCCTACCACGCCTACTGGCACTTGAACGCACAGCCGAACGATGCCCTAAATCACCTCGAGGTATTCTGTCTCTTAAACCACGTTGTGATAAAGGTGTCCTTGATCCAATACTTGATGCACCACCTGAGGATCTAACATTTTGTCCAGGTGTTGCAAAGGATCTTGAAGTATTTGACATTGGTGTTGCAGTAACACTGCCACTTCTGCTCCTTCTATCACCGGAGCTTCGTCTTTCATACCCACTCGTGTTGCTTCCATTTGTAAATCCGTCAGTGTTGTTCCTTCCTGGGCTATTTTGTGGTGAATCGCGTAGTCGAAAACCTGGAGAACTTGGTCTACCGTGTTCAGAACTTGGGGAAGGAGCATTTGCTCTATCTTGCCTTCTATTCCCAGCCGTATTGTAGCTTTCATTATCAATGGATGATGGCATTGTTTGACTAGCTTGTATTTGACTATGTCCATTTTTTACGCTGGTGTCGGTGTCATTATTATTATTGCTAGCATTGTTATTATCAGTATTACCATTGTTACTATTTGAAGCGCCTTTTTGAGATAAAACCTCGTTATTATTGTTATCCTCTGTGTCCGAGTCAAATGTATCCATCGTAATTATTTGCTGCTGTTGGTGGTGTTAATCAAAACAATATCTTTGAATGATAGTGATGGTGTGCCTATTGATGAATTCGGGGTTTTTAATACCGGGGTCTCGATGGTCATTCAATGTAATTTGCGTTGTTCTCTGTGACATCGACCTCCATACGCCAACATATCCAACTTTTCAACTCACAGCAATATATTATTTTATTATTATCACAGTATAGTATATTATGATGTGTATTATTAATGGTGCTGCATGTATTTTTTATTACTGATTCTTGTTGTTGCAATAATAATTGGAATAAAATTGAAAAAATAAAAAAAAATAAAAATAATAAATGATATTATTATTTATTATTCCCATTTCTTCATAATAATCACTAATTAGTTATTTATCATCTAGATATTTATTACAGCTCACTACAGAGAATGCATTGTACATTGTTCACGAAATCAAATGTGGTATCCTTACGATGAAGATAGCGTTGTTCACGATGGTAGTTCCCTCCTACGAATTCAAATCGTACGTGAATTTCACCCGCGAGAATTGTCCTATGGTATGGCACTATGAACCAATAATAATAATACTCCCTCGGCGCGCGTCCCTTCCAGTAGTAATACGTAGTGTTATGTGGCTGTTATTATACACCACTACTATCTATAATAGGTACGACTCCCTTCCTCATACGTAGTGTTATGTTGATACTTGCTACACATTATTATTACAGTATAAATACGACTCCCTTCCTTAGTAGTAATAGTGTGTACGCGGTATGAATCAGCGCTAGGATGGCCTTTCATTTTCAAGCCAAGTAGGATGGAGTTGGACAGTACGAGTGATTGTACTAATAATTAGAAGACTCCGTGTCTGTTATCTACGTAACACTGTATCTAGATACTTCCCTTTCTGACGACAGCACTAAATCACTAAATGGAATTAATTAAATTATAAAATGAATAAACGCATAGTATAGTAGTATAGTAGGCCCAGGTAGTAAAATTTAAAATGATTTACCACACTATTTCAATACGCCACCCTCGATGCTAGTCTCTATTACTCTGCTGTGTCATTCGATATTGTAAATGAATAAGAAGTTTTTAAATTTTAGTTGTTCATTCGACTAGTGCACTCCAATGGTATTTGCGTAGTGAATAACTATATTGTATTCAATGATAAGGCTTTACTAAGATGATTCGACTGCAACATATTCTCCTTCTGTTATTGTATTTTTTTAATTACTGTGTTGTTCTTCATAATTATTAATTGTGAGTAGTGTTATTTGGTAACTATTATTATTTATTTATTATTATTTTATTATATTATTTTTTTTGAAAAATGTGCAAAATATATAATAATAATTTAATAATAATAGTGCAATAATAATAATATATTCTTTACATTATTATTACTACTTCATCATAAAATTGAAAATAATAAATAATAAATGATAATAGTATAGTATTATTATTATATTATATTATTATTATATTATTAGCAATTATTATTATTATATAACATACAACATCTGCAGGCACGAACAGTGGTCGCATAGTAGCCACATGGAAGTGGTGGCGCTTGCATACAAATTATACATACATATATATATATATATTTATACACATATATTTTTATTTACCACAAGGAGAACAACATTACTACCGTATATACGAAAAAACATGGTGAAAGGTGGTGATAAAAAAGCCGTTCAAATTAAAGTTTCAGAAAACGAAAAGAAAGAAAAAGATGAGACAAAAAAAGACTCTTCGGAAGCGCCGTTACCAGGAGTAGCGACAGAAGATGAAGTAGAACTAAGCCCAGAAGATCAAGCTTTGAAAGACGGGCTCGAACTAGCAGTAGAGCGTGTGCAAGATAGTGATGATGGTGTCTGTAAACTTGCATTAGAGACCATGCGTAAAGAAATTCGCTCAGCAACATCAACCATGACTAGTGTACCAAAACCTTTGAAATTTTTAAGACCACATTATGACACTTTAGTTAATTTTTACAACACCAAAACAGTTGGGTCTCCTAATAAAAAAGAACTTGCAGATGTTTTAAGTGTATTGGCTATGACAATGGCAAAACCGGATACGCGCACGTGTTTAAAGTATAAAATGGAAGGCAACACAAGAGAGTTAGGGGATTGGGGTCATGAGTACGTTAGAACGTTGTCTGGAGAAGTTGGACAAGAATATGATGCACGTACAACAGGTGAAAAAAAAGAAAGCACAGAGGATTTAGCTTTACTTGTCAAAGATATTGTTCCTTTTCATTTGCAACACAATGCGGAGCATGATGCGGTTGATTTATTGATCGAAGTGGAAATGCTTGATTTATTATTATCAGAAAAAAGTTTAGATGTTAATAATTATGAACGTGTAACGTTGTATTTATTGCGTACATCTGATTACGTGGCAGAGGAGGATGAGCTGGAAAAAATGTTGAATGTAACATATGAATTGTATTTAAGACATGAACAATATGTTGATGCATTGCGGGTTGCGTTGAGAATGGAGAGTACAGAACGCATTGTAAGGACATTCAACACATGTAAAAAGAAGTTGACAAGAAAGCAAATGGCATACGTTGTAGGCACACATCGGCGCTTTGATATCTTATTTAAAGATGAAGAAGAATCTGATGATGAGGATGAGGACGAAGAAAATGCAGGATTAACATTTATTAAAGTACCAGAGGATGATGTTGATGATTTAAACAATGCATCTGGCAATGCTGGTGTTGCTGAAGCCTTCGCAACGCTGGCAAGAGAGTTGGATGTAGAAGAAGCTAAAACTCCTGAGGATGTTTACAAATCTCATTTATCAGAAACTGGTGGATTTAAGCGTGGGGAAAAAAATAATGCCGCAAACATTGAAAGTGCTAGGCAAAATTTAGCATCCTCCTTTGTAAATGCATTTGTTAATTGTGGTTATGGGAGTGACAAATTAGTCACTACGGATGATAGTAATTGGGTCCATAAGAATAAGGAGCATGGTAAAATAAGTGCAACTGCATCGATAGGTATGGTTTTATTGTGGAAACCAGACGAAGGTTTAACTGCGCTAGACAAGTATTTATATACGAACGATGACAATGTAAAAGCAGGTGCATTGTTAGCAATGGGCATTACAAATTCTGGTGTAAGGGATGAATGCGACTCTGCCCATGGTTTGTTACCAGAGCATTTTGATGCAAAAAACAGCGAATCTGTACGTAGCGCCGCTGTCTTGTCGTTGGGAATTGCTTATAGTGGCAATCCAAAGCAAACTGTGCTAGATTCATTGACAACCGTTGTTGAAGAGGATGCAAGCATACAAGTAGCATCTATGGGTAGTATTTCTATTGGTTTAGTATTTGCTGGCACATGCAACGAGGAAGCTTGCCAAACAATTATGCAGCGTTTAATGGAAGCATCGGAAGATGATTTAAACAAGCCAATTGCAAAATTTTTAATTTTAGGTTTAGGTTTATTATTTTTGGGGCGTGGTGAAAAGGCAGATGCAATACTAGAAATGATCAAAACTATTGACCATAAAGTTGCAAAATATGCAGAAATTTCATTACGTACATGTGCATATGCAAATACAGGAAACGTATTGGAAGTACAAAAAATGTTACACGAATGTGCTGAACACTTAGACGACGCACCGTATCAAGCCGTTGCTGTACTTGGGATATCTTTAATCTGCAATTTAGAATCAGTTGGTAACGAGATGGCATTAAGAACCATGGATCATTTGTTACAATATGGTGAAGTTCCTGTACGTCGTGGTGTTCCAATTGCGGTTGCCATGTTACATGTCTCAGACCCAGATTACAGTGTAATTGATATTTTATCAAAATTAACGCACGACCAAGATGCCGAAGTTGCTATGAATGCCATTTTTGGACTTGGCTTAGTAGGAGCTGGTACAAATAATTCAAGAGTTGCTGGTTTGTTGCGCCAACTGAGTAGCTTTTATCATAAAGAGGCAAACCATTTATTTGTTGTTCGTATTGCACAAGGTCTGTTGCATATGGGAAAAGGCTTAGTTACTATCTCGCCAGATCATAGTGATACTTTACTAACTTCTGCACCAGCATTAGCTGCATTAGTTGTCTGCGCACATATGTGTTTAGATATTAAGAACACGTTATGTGGCCAATTCCACTACATGCTGTACACATTAGCATGTGCGATGAGGCCTCGTATGTTATTAACGATTGATGATGAAGGTAATGCATTAAACACAAATGTACGTGTTGGTGAAGCTGTTGAAACTGTTGGACAAGCTGGTAGACCAAAAACAATTACTGGCTTTCAAACCCACACTACACCTGTGTTGCTGTCTGTTGGTGATCGTGCAGAATTAGCCTCTGATGAATATATACCCGAAAGCAAAGTTTTAGAAGGTTTCATTATTTTGACTAAAAATCCAGATGCAAAAAAAATTGAAGATATAAAAAAAGAGAAAAAGGAAAGGAGAAAAGCAAGACGCCAAGCAAATGCAAAAAAAGAGGCAGAGCAGAAGAGTTAAACAAATCCACGCGCGTGTAATACTGTAAGGTATTATATGCTTCAATTAATCACCGCATATCATTATGTTATTGATAAGTGTCAAACGTACGAAGAGAGTAATTAGATATAGTGTATAATTAATTCTTACTCTCATTTATTTGATAAAATTTTACTCCCTGTAAATATCACTCTCTCAGTGCTGTACTCATAGGGTAGCTGTCTGTGTGTTCTTTCGTACGAGTACTCGTTTGCTACCTCCTGTGATATGATAGGTCCATAGTAAACTTGTACTTGGTACCTTTGGGGTTATTCGTATGAAAGTGACTCAGAAGAAGACGTGTTTTAGAAGACGTGTTTTATCTCGATCCCGAGCTGTAAAATGTTGTGATTTCTCGTGATATACATCGTTGTTCGTACGAGTAATATATATATATATATATATTATTATTATATATACCATTGTATATACCAAAAAAAAGTAGTACACGCATAAATATGATATTCCCTAGAACTTAACAAAGTTAGGTGGTTATTGCATATTCAATGTTATCGCAATTAACGTAAAGCAAAACAAAAACATATTAAAGCACTTTCCATTTGATCCATTTACTAAACTTGGTGTGCATACAACTGTTGCAACGCACTCCTTCCCGTTAATTGTTTCTTCGCACTCCTCTTCATAATCTCTAAAAGGCTGCCCAGCAAAAAAACCACGTATTCGTACATCATATTTACCGGTCTCTTCATCTAATTCTGGGATTTCAGCTCCTTTAACACCATTAACCCATTCTGATGGACCACAACGTTGCATATCTTCTTGGTAATGGCATGCGCGCATTAAATTCTCGCATGCACTTCGGCACATGATTAAGCTTTTATCTTCATCGTCGCATCGTGGGAAATTCATATAACACATATACTCCCGAAATGATTTTTCACAATCTGTTATATCCCTACCTTCCTGTCCCTGAGTTAATCTATACTTTATACCATTTGGATCTTCCTTATCATTATTCCAGAAACGATTAAATGGTCTTCCTTCCCCCCTCCATTCTTCTCCTTCAATGGCACTCCATTCGTTAATGTCTTCGTCTCTAAAATCTTCATTTCGTTCATGATCTTTTCTTTCTTCTACAATTTTCGTTACAGTCTCTTCAACCCAGGAATCTTTACTCATGATGGTATGATTCGGCCATATGCGATCGTATTTCGGTACACATGCACGATACCTGACGAACTTGCCACAATATGGCATGTAGTCCCTATTTTCTTCATATTCTTTACAAATACCACTATCAACACCAGCAATCATGCATCCATTTACAGATGCTCTATTATAGCTTATTGTACATATTACTGCGATAATTAAAATATAACAGTTCATATTTAAAGTGTAATTTATCATACAATCATTAATTTGTATTCATACAAGTCATTTATAACAAAGTTGTTTTTCATTACTTAGCAACGCATGGGATATATGAGCAAACGTTGGTTATATGATTTTTTATTATATATATAATAAATAATAATAATAAAAAAAAAAATAATAATAAATAGTGCATATATAATAAAATAAAAAATAATAATTTCAATATAATATTATATTCGAATACCCTCCATTATATATTATTTTATTATAAAATAGCAAAAAAACAACGGTGATTGGTTCATTTTTTATTTATTATTTACAGTAGTATCTACGAGTACTACTACTACACTACTGCTACTACGTGCTAAGCAAAATAAAGGGTCATTATGAAAATTGCAATTTGAAATTGCATAAAAGTATAGGTGGGTACGGTACTATATAAAACTATTTATTTTCATCATTAGAAAGTTTAGTTAATGTAGCGCTATACATACTGCTGGCTGAAATACTATATTATAATATATTTCAGACTTCGAATGCTTTTCTACAACAACAATTGTATCTTTTTGGGTGGTCGTATAACCAACCATAATATAAATGCCAGTGTGGGTCTCCATTATTCAAATAATGGTTTCTAAATTCTTGGTACCAGCTTGTTTTTTTTTTGTTCTTCATGTTTTTACATTGATGTACAAATGCGTTTCCAAAACTGTAATTACCATTATCTTCATCGTTATAGATAAAAAATGTCAATTGTTTGGTTTCCTCTGGATTGTAATCTGCATCTAAAGTTATGTTTGTTCCACTAATATCTAAAAATTCTAAACGGTTTAATACTTCTTTTGGTAACGTGCCATACAAACCTTTGTTTCCAGCTAAATTTAATATTTTCAAATTATTCAAATGTTTCCATGACTGCAAAATTATTGAAATATTTCCTACCAAATAATTTTTACTCAAGTCCAATTTGATTAAGCTTTTTAAGTTTGCAATCTCACTAGGTATTGCCCCTGTGATGTAAGTTTGACTGATGGCTAAGTATTGCAATTTTGTTGCTTTGAAATCTGTAAAATTTAATTCCCCAGTAAGACGAACGCTGGCATTAACGACAGGTTGGAATGTACATACCTGTTCGTTTAAGGAATAAATTTCTAATCTTTGTAACGTTTTAATGCGGAAAAATGAATAAAATGGAATATTCCCTTCCATGTACAAGGTTCTAATGAATAGCTTTTCGAGGCGCGCTAGTTTATTTATAGACACGGGTAATGTTCCCCTACAATCCATGTTGTTATAATCTGCTCTCTCAACATCGTACTTAGCGTCACTATAAAATTCTTTAAAATCTCGTAACTGGTCAAATGCCAGAATTTTTATCGCTCGAAATCTACCAGTTGTCGTTTCATTGAGTACTTTGTGAAAACAAAAATTCGTTGTGTATAGGTATTGCAATGATGGCGAAACAAATGCTGGTGCCTCATGTAAATATGAAAAATGATTTCTTGGATTTAAATTTTCACGATTGTAGTCTCGAATATCAATGTGACTAATTGAGGGTAATTCAAATATACCAAGAGGAAACCGTTCGTTCTTCGTTGCGACAACACTACTTTTACTGTTGATAGTATTATTGCCGGCGCATTTCGTATGACTAGCTCCTTTATAGTCCCCACAACTAGATCCTGAAACTATAAACACCAATAGGTTTTTCATCTCTTCAAAGCATGTGGGAAATTGGGAATCAAAGTAGTTAGTACCTTCAGAAGTCACTAGGAAATTATTTAATGATTTGAAAATGCAAAATTCATTTAAATTTATGAATTTTTTGTCCATATTTTTGACATTTATTGCTTCTGTATCAACTCTTTCGCGAAAGATCGAATTTATAAAAAATGGATTGTCTATCAATTGAAGATCTGTCAGAATCATACTTCTATCTTGTATGCCTGCAACATGAATTGCCGTCTCCTTAGATTTACTCCATATACCAATCAAATCATCATCTAGATCCTGCATTGGGTTGAAACTCAAATCTAGAAATTGTAAATGTACCCAAGCCGTTTTTTTATTGACATGTTTACTATTAAATTCTATTAAGCATTGTCCATTTAAATTTAATAGTTTCAAGTTCGTTAAGTTTTTTGCCATGCCACTTAAATCTTTACTACATATTCCGTGTCGATATGGCTTGCCTGCACATATATCATTTGCTTCAGCCGTTGTTTTGCAGTTTTCATAGACAATACTTTGACCATTGTTGTTCATTGACAAATCTAATTCCTGCAATGTATCATTAAAACGATATACAAAATCTAAAGAATTTGGATATACTTTTGGTCTGTGCAATTGCATGTACTTTATGCTAGTATTTGTCCATGAAAATTGAAATGTAACTGGGTTGTTATCCAAGGCAATATTGGACGACATTAAATGGCTGGCCGTAATGTTTATAGGCAACTGTTTTATCTGGTTATTTTTCAAACTTAACGTTTTTAATTTTTTCAATATATTTATTCGTTCGGGTAACGTTTGTATTTTGTTATTATCAAAATTAATAGTTTCAAGTGTATTATTCATTCTAAAAATTATCCACCACGGTATTTGGTGGTCCATTAAATTTCGTCCATTCCATTCAAATTTTTTTGAAACAGGGTTTCCGTCCAAGTTTATATATTTTAATTTGCGACGCCTGTTGACTCCTTCTTCTGAGAGTTTTATAATTTCTAATGGCAATTCTTCAATATTGTTTTCACGTAAATCTAACTCTTCAAGATTTATTAGTTTGTGTATTGCAGGGCTTAAAATATTAATTTTTCTTCCAGTTGCGTTGATTGATTTAATGAAACGATAGTTACAACGTGGAGGAATTAACATGCCATCAAAAAATATATACCGCGGCCTTGCATTATTCCATAGCTCTCGCCCAATTTCATTTGCACATTGAACTTCGATGACAAATGTCTGAATCCAAATTGCAAAAATAATTGAGAAACCCAACAACGCTGAACTGACAACAACCAGTTTTGAAACAAATGGATTTCTGGAAATGGTTCTTAGTACCCTCCCTGATTTACTGACATAAGCCATTACTTTCGCCCCTGTTGAATGCGGTAATACATCGCTAGATTCTAGTACGCGGTGATGGTTTCTTTGTATCACTGCCATGGTTCGTTGGTGTGTTTTTCTGCTGATGTATTTCAGTATACTTCTAACTCGCATTTCCAAACGAAATGCTGGCAGTAGCGTACCGCATAACACGATAAAGTTTGTTCTAGAATCATTTAAGTTTTCAATGGTAAAATATACCATATTTAAAATGAAAAAACATAAATCTAAAAAGCCGTCACACACAAAAATATAGACTTTATATTTAAAGTAGAACAGTATGGGCGAAAGTATTAAATTCAAGCCAATAATCAATGATGCCGATAGAGTGTAGACTAAGTCATTCTCGCGTCCAATTTCATCGAACGTCACAACCTGTGTTAATATTTCTATGATTTCCCAAATGGCTGTTTTTAAATAAAAATACTTCCCTGTTCTAATTGATGTATAGTGGTAATATAATTTGTATAGATGAATGAAAGGATTCGGATTCTTTTGTTTAGTTTTTCGTTTTGTAGACTTTTTCACTAGATATTGCGTTCCCCTTAAAATAATTTTTACGACCAGTATTAGTTGCAATAATCCGAAAATACATGCTATACAGCTTATAGTAGCATACAGAAGTAATATCCGTTTGTATTCAAAATCTTCTTCTATTTTCCCTTCAAAGTCGAAGTATAATTTATATATCAAAGGAGACAAAATCATTATGTCTAATAGTAAGCAAGAAAGCAATTGAATTTTTTCGGAGAACATAAATGCAATTGTGTTATGATCTTGTTGTGACGACGCTAATGATACTCCTCCTTGTCTTGTTTTCAGTGTCGACTTTTTCGTTCTACTAAGTACCGCCCCGTATGTATTCAAGGTAGAAAGTGTAAACGAGCATGAGATGATAAAACTTATTTGCCACAGTACTTGCACCAAAATATATGGAATGTTTAATATTATCTCTATGTTGTTTAACCCGTTGCTATCAAAATTCGCAGTATCGTTTTCTATGCCAATTGTTGATTTTTTATTGCTGCTTAGTAGAAATTGTGTACAATTTACTACACCATTTTTAAAAACTTTACTGGTATCTAATTGACTGATAAAATCAACTGTTTTTTCAAAGATATTTATCACGACGCGCTTTAAGTGTGCATTATTTGGTTGTGATTCAAAAATAAGGCCCTCGAGTCTTGCAAACACGACACTTTCATAGCTTCCATAAATTTCACTTCTGAAAAAAGATGCTGCACCACGTTTTTTCTTTGGGTCACAAGTTTTCTTAAATTCTTCTAATTCACGCAAACGACAGAATTTTCTTTCGAAATTTTCCATGCTAGGTAATTCGGTGGTGCAATTTGCTGGATTGCAGCTAATTGCGTGAAAAAGTATCATATCGCACACACTGCCAAAGGCACTCTTGACACATTCCTTTATGCCATAAAATTGATTTTTACTTTGCATCATTGCTTCAAGTAAGTTCAGTGCTTCATTAATGTTTGGTTCCACCACATCAAAAATTTCAGACAATGTGGCTTGTATTTCAGTTCCAAGCCATTCTTTTTGAGTTGCATTTCCAATATCAAGATATCCTTTTCCATACCCTTTTCTACTATCTTTACTACATTTTTCAGTTGTGTATTTGCTCAGCTTTAGGCAATTATGATTGCATTGATGGAAATTTGCCTCAACGTGTTTTCCTTTAGTTAAGCTAACATCCATATCAAAACTAACGCTGATCAGGTAGGAAACATACAAAAGAACCATACAAATCATTTTTGATAATAGCCACATTTTATGTTCTTTCCTGACTTTTTTAAGGCGTCGTTTATTTTTAGTTTTAGTTTCAGTTTTATTATTTTTTATCATGGTTCGTATGTAATTTTCTAACATCCATGGAAATATCACTGTATATACTAAACACATGGTGTTTACAGTAATTGGTCGAATATTTAGATATTTATCAACTTCAAAGTTATATAGCATGTATGTTGGTATACCATATATTACTAAAAGAATGGAACCAATAATGAAACTTTTAAGCATTCCTTGTTTGCTGTTATTATTTTTTTCCCCTTCTCCCATATCATTTTTGTTATTGGATGTCTTTTTTAATTCAGACGAAACATATAATGGATTCATTTGCATTCGCATATCCATTTCTATTAAAACATTTTGTGGGTTCCTATTTTCTTTTATACTTTCCTTTAATTCCGTGATCTCAACGTCATATACACCATCATAGTTTTTACATATTTTTTTTTCACTGCCTTTCTCCATTCCTTCTTACTGTTTGCAGTGAGTTGTTCGAATGCAATGTGTGCAAGTAATTTAAGTTAAGTTATGTGGCATTACTTTCTAAGCGTCTTCCAATTAATATCTAATATAGTTTTGTATGTACTTCCATTCAATAGCGAATAGCAAATGCTTAGATTTCTGCCAATACTTACATAAGTTACTGTAAGTTGTAAGTATAAAATATAATAATAATACCGTATTATAGTATAGTAGTGTACACACATTATTATGAGATAACCTGAAGATCGATCATTACAGTATAAACAAAAACGTTACTAAAAAATAAATAAAATAATATAAATAAAACAAATACTATACTAAGGAGTATAATACGAGTACTATAAAAATATCACCTCAATCGCTATTATTATACCTTAAATGTTTCAATGGATGATTATAATTGGTGGATGATGATGATGATTTTATTTGTTGACAGAAGGTGCGAAGATCAATGAACCTGTGTGGTAGATACTCTTTCTTTGACTTTGCTAAAAAGAAAAAGTAGGACATAATTGTTTAGATTGAAGCTAAAATATTCGTTCTATCTCTCAACCCCTTTGGTTTCGGTTTCGTTGGGATCATGAAGGCTTTGTTTGATATTTTTTGGAAAACAAGTGTTTTGATTGTAGTTTTAAACTTCGTTTTTGTTAGTGCAGTGGAAGATGTGGAAATAAATAGTAAAGATTGCAGGATGCCCCATTATCGTTGCAGTAGGCCGTATGCATTGGTTGTTAAATGTTTTCAATCTAAAAGGCGGGTTGCAAAAAGTAGGAAAGAGCTGCAGACTGCTTGTAAAAAAGAATTAGAACTCAAAAGACGATGTAATAACTATTGTAATGTTCACGACGGCGTCAATTTTAACGACTATGAATATATATGGAATAACCCAAAGAATAACCCTAGAACTGCTTACACAACAGCAGAGTTTCATAAAGCTTTTAGTACGCCGGACAATGTAAAATATTCATATTGTAATTATTGTAGCTATGAAGATCGTAAGGTCCAGATATATTTAGAAAATGAGGATCTAAAAGACAAATTTGATCAAGTTTTATATAAAAACGATGAACATCAAGTCGTTGGTTCATCGAGACATGCGTCATTGGCATTAGATCCTGATACGTGTTTAATCAAACCAAATATCGACTATAGTGGAAAGGGGCTGTCATTTTCCGATGACTGTGCAAGAGTTGTTAGTATTCCTACATTTATATTGCCTGTGTGGAGTATAACAAATGTATTTCATTTATATGCAGATCTAGTATTTCCTTTAATGAATATTTTTTATAAACGCTACGGTAAAATTATCCCGGAAAATAATCTTATATTTATTGAAGCTTGCCATGAATGGCAAAATGGTAAAATTCAGCGGATTATGAGGGGTGATTATAGTGCTTTTGGAGACAGTCCAGTCCAAGTGTTGCTGAAAATTGCAAGTAACAACAATAAAATGCCTATTTTTTCAAAAGGTCATTTAGATGAATTGAAAGGTAGAACATGTTTTACAAATGATTTACATATTGGAACACACAATATCGATACTAGTTTGGATTTTGGTCTTAGTAATAGTGTGCAAATTGGTCCGGAAGAAGCGCTTATGAAAATGGATAATTATTACTTAAACATGAAAGGTCAAGTTTATGTGGAAGACCTTAAAACAAGATTCCAAATACAACGATGGAGTATGGAATATATTATAACTAGATTACTTGGCGAAGAGGAAAAACAAACAAATGAACCGAATTTAGTTATTGTTATCGAAAGGCATGGTACACGTGAAATTATCAATCAAAAAAAAATAGACGTTGTGGTTGATAAAATAATTGCCAAAAATAAAGTCGCATGGAAAGGTATTGATATGCTTCGTGTCAATGTAGCATTAGAAAATAAAAAATTTACAGATCAGTTACGCATGTTTCAAAGAGCAGCAATTCTAATTACTGTTCATGGACAAGGTGCTGCTAATTCTATATTTTTACCATCCAAATGCACATCCGCTATGATACTTATTATGCCTAAAACATGGTTTGGATGGCGTTTTTTATATGCAAATATGGCGCTGTCAAATGGTGTGCATGTTATCATGTATCGCCGCCCAGACGATAAAGACATTGATGGGTATGATGGCACGGGTAATAATGATTTGGTAAATCCATATCGAGATTTAAATATGACATTAGATGAAAACGTGTTTCGGGCATCATTTGTGAATGCAGTGCGTTTAGTTGGTAGTAACAAAAAGAGTAAGAAATCACAAACTGCGGTATTTCCTAAATGTGTTGGCTGTTATTACTAAAAAGTACCATGTGGAGTAAGATGCTATTATATGCGTATATAATAAGTTCTTATGATACCTCATTACATGTTAATTTAAATAAATTTTTATCATATATTCGGTAATATTGATGAGTGCAAGATATATAAGATATATGATATAAAATTTTGTTTAAATTAATGAGATGAGTATGCATATATGATATGTAAGAAAATAAGCAGCAAAGTTATGATATGGCATTAGTAAAAATAATAAATTTTTAGTTATGTACGCGTATATTTTTACAATTCGTTTAACATTCCAGTCTCGTCAGCTAATTTTAAAACGTTTCGATGGATTTCATAATTTTCATCTGAAATATTTAAACAATCAATATAACAATCCAACGCTAAAATTTTTTCTCCACCATCTTCATATTGTTTACCTTTTTTAAGAAGTTCGGCAAACTTATTTTTCTCATGTCTAGATAAATTCTGGAAATCATTTGTTTTATAAAATCCGTTCTTAATTAATATGCGATTATCGTCACCGCCAAAAACTTCATTATCCATACTATCATTGCAATCATTAGTGCTTTTGTATGTTTTATCTTCATTACTAACATCGACGAGGTCTACGTAATCATCCACCTCTTCGTTCTGGTCGTTGTTCCATTTGTCATAATCGCTATCTTCAATAATATTTAAAACTTCAGCCGAAACAACAGGTTTGTTCCTGATACTCCTCTCAACATTTTCTGTCCTATTTGTTTCATTATAGCTTGAATGATCACCATTCATTTCCTCTGCTTCGTCATCAAACATACCGAATTTATCGCGCGTATATTCTTCATCCTCTTCCTCTATCTTCTTTTTTTTTTTCTTCTTCTTCTTACGATTTTCCTTTCTTTTCTTTCGTTTTTCCTCATTGAGATTATCGTTTACACCAAGTGGATTAAATTTGGCGTGGGTGCTATGGCTATTTTTTCCTTTTTCACTCATTCTTAAGCCCATCATTGCATCTTCCTTTTGTCGTAAATTTTGTTGTGGTGTTTCTGGGAGCAATATTTTTTCGTTTTCGTCTTCCTTTCTTTCTTCGTCAAATAAGACATCGTGGTGTGAAATGCCGTAACATTTAAAATTTTGTATATTCTCTAATTCCATGCACAATTCCTGATGACTTACTTCAAAGTAATGGCGGATATCTTTCTGTGTTTCAGCAAGATATTCCTGCATATTTGATATACCTGGGTCATTGAGCTCAAATACGTCCGACAAATCTTGGCCAGATGAGTATACATTCATTGATTTGTCTTCAATTACTGATCTGACTAAACCCTCTTTAAACACTTGGCGGCGATACATTTTTTCCTCTATGGTATTGCAAGTCATTAAACGATAGCACATAACATCATGCTGTTGCCCAATGCGAAATGCGCGATCAACAGCTTGGTTATCTACCGCTGGATTCCAATCCGGGCCAAAAATTACTACTCGATCTGCCCCCGTCAATGTTAGACCAACAGCGCCAACACCTGTCGTTAATAGCATACAATCGTATTTTCCATCATGATTAAAAGAATCCACTATTTCTTGTCGTCCCTCATGTTTCACATTTCCATCAATTCGTGCACTTTCAAAGTGGTTGCGCACACACATTAATTCAATGGCGTCTAATACACGGGTAAATTTTGAAAATATCAATGTTCGATGATTTCGTTGTTTAAAATATTCCAGTAATGACTTTAAAAAACCTAATTTGCAGGATGTTTGCTCGTCTAATGGCTTTACATAGTTTGTCTCTTCGTCTTCTCTTTTCTTTGTACCGTCACAAACTTGTTTTAACTCATTCATAGCCAGTAAGATATTCCCACCGTCTGTCTTAGCTTCATTTTCAAACGCAAGTAAAATATTTTCAACACGGCTTGATTCTAAAACTTTCCTATACATTTCTTGCTGTACTGTTGTCATTGGTATCCATACTACAACATCATGCTTTCTTACTTTTTTTGATGACTCTTCGTGGCTAACAGCAATTGATTTTCCTTTTTCTCTTCTTAAAATATGACCTTGAATTTTCATATGCAATTGTTGTCTTTTGTATGTTGCATCGCGCCTTTCATGTGCTGTTGAATCTAGCTTTTCTCCTCGCTCTATAGGTATTCCTATATACTTACGAAACAGTTGCAAAGATGGGAACATTTTTCCATCTGATATATATGTAAAAATGGCCCATAGCTCATTTAAATTGTTTTGAAACGGAGTGCCGCTCAATACTAGGCGCATTCTAGAATGGATTTTGGACAACGCCTGGAAAATACCAGTGTTATGATTTTTTATTCTATGGCCCTCGTCTAAAACGACTGTTGCCCATTGCAATTGCTTTCCTAATTTCCACTTTAACTCTTTACATGCTTCCTCTGTTGAACAAGTAAACAAATCAATGTTACTGCTACGTTCAGAATGCCAAATTTTTTCGTAATTTGTCAGCATGACTCCACCATGTTGAATTATCTTTGCTAACTCTTGGTTCCGCTTTCTTTGGGGCTGTTTTGAAAAAATACCAACTTGTATGCTTGGATCCCAGCGATTAATTTCTGCCCTCCAATGTGGCAACAACGATGCGGGTGCAACAATTAATATTCGACGTTTCGATCGTTCTCGCAATAAGCCAGATATAAATGATATAACTTGCATTGTTTTTCCTAACCCCATATCATCTGCCAATATTCCACCAGTACAATCCATGTATAACTTGTGCAGCCACGCGATGCCAGTCTTTTGGTGGTTATAAAGCTTTTTATAAAGTTGAATATCAATTGTAAACTGTTCCGACAAGAATGCTGCATCTTCGCTTATTTCCCATGTACTTTCCGAGCCTTCGTTTGCATCGCTCCTTGAGCGAAGGCCTGTTTTTATCGGTGTAGATAAATCAACCAATGTTGATGCTGACATTTTTAAAATACTATTTCCGAACTGCTTTGTTTTACTACGTATATTAGCGTTAGTAATTTTTTCATGTAACTTTGATAATTTTTTTTTTAATTTTTGTAAATTCTTTTCATTTTGTTTTGATTTTTTAAACTGTGGTACTAGTTTTACAGCATTTTCATATTCGAGTTTTGCACGCGTTAAATCTCCATCCAATTCATATGTCTTTGCTGCTTTTAAATATTTATCATATTCTTTTTGTAATCGTTTCTTATTTGATTTCTTTTTAGTCCTTGCTGTTTGCTGGTTGGATACAGACTGCATATTTTCATCAAGGTTCAATAATTCCATATTATGTTAAAGTGTATATAATATTGTATTATCTCGTGAATGTGTGTGTGTTTGTGTGTGCAATCGCGCAAAGGTACTATGGTGATTGGTTGAAGCAGTTAGTTTTTGATACAAGAAACTACCAAATGGTGTTGAAATCGAAGAAAACGATAAAATAAATAATATATATTATTATTATTTACAACAACGTCACGTGTGTGCGTGTGTGCTCACTATATTATTATTATAATACAGGTGCACAGCTCTATTATTTTTTTTTTTATTATTATTAAATATTATTATACTTATTATATTATTTAATAATTATTATTATACTACAGGTATTAATAGCTGATTGAAAAATAATAATAAAATGGTATAGTATGATGTTTTATAATTTGGAATAATTAAAATTTATAACGTCTATTATATAGATTAAGATGATTATAATAATAATAATAATAATTATTGGAAAAAAATAATAATAATTTCAATAATTAATATTAATAAATAATTATTATTATTATTGGTCTGGATGGCGAAGGCTTTTAACCAACCTGAAATTTTTAGACTACAATAGCATTAGTAACCGAGATTTGAAATAATTAGCATGGGGATTATCCTTTGTGATTATGTGGAATTTTATCAAGTCACATGTTTTTGTTCAAAAAGATCGAATTCATGATCCCATTCTTTTTTCCATCTATTGTTAGTCTTTTTAAACGAACTTTTCAAGTCAATAACATATTTATTGTCAATACCTTTGCACAATATTGTCGTTGCCAAGCCATCTTTGCCAGCACGACCAGTACGCCCGATGCGGTGGGTGTATCGTTCAATTTCTGATGGCATATCGAAATTAATTACGTGTTTTACATCAGGTATATCTATACCTCTGCCAGCAACATCCGTTGCAACTAAAACTTTTGCATGGCCGTTTTTAAATTCACTTAATGCCCTTTCACGCTGTGATTGTTCTTTCCCCCCGTGCAGTAAAGCTGCACGATATCCTAATTTTAAAATTTGGGTTAAAACTTTCTCAGAATTCGTTTTAGTATTTACAAATACCATTGTTGGTCCGTCCGTTCGCTGTAATAAATTGTTCAGTTGTTTGGACTTGGCAACTTGATTAGAAACAATCACAAGTTCCTGCTTTATTCGAACATTCATTTGTGAGCTATCACCCACACGAACTTTGACGGGTTCGTTTAAATATTTTTTCGCTAAGCGCTCTATAACAGGCGGCATCGTTGCTGAAAACATATGCGTTGTTTTTTTTCCAGGCGCAACCATTGAATCTAAAATTTGGATCACAGCTGGCTCAAATCCCATATCAATCATGCGATCTGCTTCATCCAACACTAAATAATAACACTGTTGCAAAACAAGGTAAGAACTCTCAATTAAATCAACTAAACGACCTGGTGTAGCAACAATCATATGGATACCCTCCCTAATACGATGGGCTTGCTGGTCAACGGATTGACCGCCAACGATAGACATGGAAGATATTTTAGTAAATTTTGCTAACTTTTGGCATTCAGCATTAATTTGTTGGACTAATTCGCGTGTTGGTGCCAATATCAACGCCAATGGTCCATCCTCAACACAACGATTTAAAATATCCTCAGGTTGTGATAATATAGAATTTATTAATGGAATTAAGAATGCAGCCGTTTTTCCTGAACCAGTGGCTGCAACACCCAACATGTCGTTGCCATCTAACCCCAATGGAATGCACTGCCTTTGAATTGGAGTTGGTACTTCATACCGTGCCATGTTAATGCCTTTCATTAATCCATCGGGTAAACTTATGTCAGCCCATCCTCGTAATGGATTTGAGGCGTTTTTTCCATGGGTATAGATTTCATATTCTTCTTTTAGGGCACGCCAATCCCTTGGAAGCATCTCTTGTAATTTCTTACGTGACCAATGTACCGCCGCTTTCATCTCTGCTGCACCAAACTCTCCTGCAAATTTACCACGACCAAACATGATTTTAGCGTCGACAATATCATCATAATACGGATCTGTTGATGACGTATCCTCCGCATCATCCCATTCTAATTTATATTTTTTTCTTTTTTTACTATTGCTTATTTTACGAGTATCATTTCTATTGTTGCCCTTGCTTTTACTGGCGTTGTTGTTGCTGCTGCTACTATTTGTATTATCGGCGTTCGGACTATTGTAGTTCTTGTTGCTATTTTTTAAATTACTTAAACGTTGCTTAATCTTTAGCCGTGCCTTCTCTCTTCTTTCTTTCTCTTTTGATTCTTTTTCTTTTTTTTGTTTCTGTAATTTTTCGTTTCTCGAAGCTTTACTTCGAAATGTAATTTTCATATTGCTATTTTTAATTTTTGCTTGTTGGTCCAACAATTTACTACAATGTTTGATATCGTGTTTGATATCGTACAAAAAATGGTAGTAGACATTGGGTGGGCGGGTTCTACTATAGTTGTTCTTCATTCAATTTCAAATTGTAGTATAATAAGTATATTTTATTTTAAAAAATAATAATAATAATAATAATAATAATAAATAAAAAAAACAACAACAACAACAGCAGAGAATCATCCAATAATAATAATACTTGGTATAGTTAATTAATTATAAAAAAATAATAATATATACCATCTATATAGCAATATATAAGGTATTTAATTGTTATCATCAATCATTTAATAAAAAAAAACTTTATATAAAGTGACTAAAATGTATCTATGATGTCATCGCAACTTCACTCTGTCCTTTTTTTCGAAAGCAAGCCCGTTTCGATTTATAAGCCACTGTTGTGCCGATAATGGCAAGGAAAACAAAAACGCCGATCACTATTAAAGCAATTTGAAGACCAGTTAGACCTATACCTATCACAGCAGTAGCAGAATTCCCGTCGCCCGAAATAGGCTGTACCAACGGGTCCCAGTAAAATTTCTCGCAAGAGACTGGTGCCTCTGTCGCAGTGAGCGAAAACGAGAGCTCAAAACCATGGTCATCTGTGATTGTGGGGTTAGTATGTACCACCACGCCCGTCTGTGGACGATAAGACGTTGGGTTCGTCAGATTCGTGGACACATCCACTTGGGCTTCGTTGCCCGCCGAATTTTTTATACGTGCCTTGATGGTGGCATTGATACGTTGGGATGTCTTAGCACAGACGAGCGATTTTGCAACTCTAACGATTTCTGTCGTCGTAGGATCGCAGGCCGCGTCGAAATCAAGGTTGTGCGCACGACGCAGTGCGTGTGTTGATACAGAAATAACGACTTCGTCAGTGGTTTGATACGCCAATACAGAATCCCTGAGGTCCTGTTGCGCTTCTTGACTCCATGCCATCAAGGGGAAGGCAACACTAAAATCGAGCCCACCACCCGAAGCTGGACTAAACTCATACACAATTTCAGCATCACAGCCGTTTGCACCTTTAAATACTTTTGCAAACGGTAGTCCAATGTTTTTATCACTCTTCATCGCTGCCGTTCTGACCGCCGGGTTCTTGAACATAAATGAGCGCATGGTGAAGTCCGTGCCGCGTTTATTGGTGATCATCAACCCCCCATTGTAAATTACTGGCTTGCCATCCATGTTTGGTCCACCATTACTATCCTCGTCTGTACAATATTTGGCATCATCGCTCGAAACTCCATGTATGTTTTCGTGGGTCACAGTCTCTGGCATTTCGTCAAGGGGTTTACCATTTATTGACGCAATTGAATACACGGCACCAACCCAGGACCGTTGATCGTCTTTCCCAAGAAACTTCCCCTCGGGCCACCGAGTCTCTGTTGATGGGATGCCAGGGTATTTACAGTCTCCGGAATAAGGCCGTTTGGCGCCACATGTTCCCGCAGCACCAGTTGGAACAGCAGTGCTACCGGCGCCTGGGCCTTTGGTGGCGCCAGCCCGAAGCACAAACGACAGAAAGCGGCACGGCATAACCGAGGAGAAATCTACGTTGCCTATGACCTGGTTGTACCACACCGTCGGGTCTTGCACAACATTTATGGGATTTCCTTCAGAGCTCTTTGTCGGGCCTCTTGCGCCGCAGCGCACGTTAACCTTCTTTCCACCGTCCGTCTTCTCCATCTGAATCCACAAAAGTTTCTCGTTCTCGGCAAGATTTGCGAATTGTTCTAAAGGCGAGGTAGTGCAGCTTGCCGCATGACCCAACGCAATCCAAGCGGCAAATATCACAACAGTAGGGACGAGTTTCAAAATCATGGTCAACCTGAAAATCCTTGGCTTATAAGTCTCTTAAACTTTAGTATTGTGCTTTTCGGTTTGTGACGTTGATAACGGTGGTTCTGAACAATTATTTTCCGGGCGTATGTATAATTTTCAAGTTGAAAACTGATTCCTCTAGCAATAATTTTTCGGGCGTAAGTATAAGAACGTGTTGGTGGTTCCATCAAGGTATGTTTGTTTGTGTGTAACTTCTGATTCATCAAGGGTATTCTGAGTCTTTAGCCAATGGTATATCTATGGTAATAAAATATAGGAAAAAATGGTAGTCTTATATGATTTTAGTAGGAGGAGAGAGGGGGAGAGAGACTCAGAAACCTAGGCGGCTTATCTCCCCCTTTTTTTTATTTTTTACCTATCTATCTTAATGTTTATACTTATTAGACTATATATGTTCAAAATAGCTAAAGAAAGCCAAGCCTAGATAGCCTTGATGAATCAAGTGGTTTTAAGTATATTTAATAGTTACTAAAGATGGCGTAGTGTGTACAGTTTTAAGTATATTTTGCCTATTTCGTTTTCATTGTTGCCTGCTATAACACCAGGAGATATCAACATTAATTTTTTTCTTTTTAATAATCTCTTTATACAGGCGAGATCAAGCACCAATGACAGGTATACTAAACTTAACTATCATCCAGCATCCCCACAGGCTAACGAAGGGATCCTAGATTTTGTCTTTTCCTAGTAGATTTAGTATGTGGGAATCGTAGTTTAAAGTGGGACGTGATTATTTTTAGTACCCTTGGTGCTTAGTGTTGATCGTGTCTAACACCTATGATGTCAAATATCAACCATGCTGAGTAGCTGGTATACTCTCTCTTGGTGGTTAGGCCTAATTTGCTAACAATTAATTTTTTTCATACTATCGCCTTTTATTTTTACCTCACGATGATCATTTGCTGCTCTACAATTAATTTTTTCCTGTGCCCTGTAACTGATATCTCTACAAATAAAGCGAACCATAAAATGTTGCGGTAATTGTTGACTAATAAAAGATAATTACAAAAAATTCCCCTTAAGGCTTAAGAATCCGTAGTGTTGATGGTGTCTAACACCTATGATGTCAAATATCAAGCATTCTGAGTACATGATATTTGGTTACCTAAATCATATTAATATAGTATTTTGTAGCCTTCATTGTAATTTGTACCTATCATACCAGATCTGCACAATGCTATTTCGATGGTAAAAGTTAGACGATCGCCTTCGACTAAAATGGTACTATAAATATAAATATAAAATATAATACCTATATTTACTGTACAATTGATATTCACAAATGAACTTATAATTTCAATCGACGAAGAAAAAGTATTTTAAATTTTACGACGTATATTATTTTATACCCCGTATTTATTTATTTTTATATTTCTTATATATCTTTTTAATTTTTTATATGTACATGTATATATACAAGGGGTGTATTTGTTTTATACTTTATACCAACATTGCAGACGCATATCTTTCAAGACGCAAGTATGGTTTAGCTGTTCTTCCCAACGCGGTGTAATACAATTCTTCAAAATCATCGGATGAAACATCTTCGATAATATTGAATGATTTGCTTTCCATATATGTTTTGAATTCATCTTTGCTCCAACCAGAAATCCATGATTCATTCTTTGGCATTGCGTTTAATAATTTGTGAACAATTTCAGGGTCATCGCATATTTGATCTTTGATTTCTTCATCACTACCGTAAGCAGCTTTATTTACGTATGTCATACCAAGAATAGATCCAGGGGCAACTAGATCTTTTAAATGCTCGAGTGTCCTTGTAGTTGAGCTGATTGGTATATATTGAGTGACACCTTCCAAAAGTATAAAAGACTTTACACCTTTTTTGAAATTTGGATTTTCCAATATTTTCGTTATGGACTCTTTGTTAAAATCTACCGCAACAAGGTACAATTTCTCACGTACTTTTTCATTGAGATTTAGACAATTGTATCCATATTCTTTTAACTTATTTAATTCAGGTTGATCAACTTCAAAACAAGGTATATCACATAGTTCAGGAAGCCGAATTGCTCGCGTATCATATCCTGCACCAAGAATTATTACTTGGTCACACCCATCATTTTTTATTGCGTTGCAACATAAATCGTCAAGCCAGCGAGTTCTACCAGTTAATAGTGGAAAGAAACCTGGAAGAGAATTATTCCATGCATTTACAATCTTTTCAGCGCCCATTCGCCGCATGATTCCTGCACCAATCAAAAAATTATCTGCATATGGATCTGTATAAAGACGTTTATCTGCAGGCAACATACTTTCTGTTAAACGAACTTTTACTACACCCATTGCAGTACCATCTTTACGTTTGCAGCAACATGGACAGAAGCAATTTCTTGACCACCATACACCCATCAATACAATATATACCACTGTATGTGTGCGTGTCTGTTTTTACCCCAAAAAAGATAATAAATAATAATAAAATAATATTAATGTGTCCACAGATGTACAGATGTCCAGGTATTGTATTGTATTGTGTAGATGTTGTGGGATTTATAGCAATGGGTGATATTACGGAAGAAGATGAACTTAAAAAATCATGGATAGTGAATTCAAAAGATAAATAATATAATATTATAGACGACTACTATTATTATTAATTTCATTAATATTGTTGTTGTTATATATATAATTATAATTTAAATTTCAATCACAACAACACAGCGAGAGCAGCACAAAAAACAAAACAAACAAACACATTATGTTGTTTTTAATAACTGCTGTTAGAACCAATAACAACCATACCAAACTATTTCTGTGGCGATTATTTCAAAGGAACGCACAAACGCACGCACACGCACTCGAGCGCGCACATTACCATGTACCAAGTATTTAAACAATACAATGTTATTCGCAAGGTGTTATATTCGCAAGGTGGGAAGAATACTAGTCATGGCAATAGAGCATCTTTGGTATCATGTACCAAAAATAAATTTTTTTCAACGTATATAGACACTAAAACGAAAAATTGGAATGATATTGAAAAGTTAGTTGAAGTGCAGCAGTTTAAACAATTTCAAACAGAACTAAATACAGGCCAGTTTCATACCACGGATAATAATCATAAGCCTTTATTATCGACTGGTTTGTCAAAGTCCCAGGTCTTGAATATTGTTGATGCTGGAATGTTAACATTTTTATTGCACGTTGAATCGCGTGTTGCATCTGCGTGCGGCCAAGGCTTTTATACCATTGGGCCATGCGGAGAAGAAATGCTTGGTGCGGTTGGAGAAGCATTAAATTTGGAGGATGCTGTAGCTTTGCATTATCGGCACTTAAGTGTTAACATAGTACGCTCACTGCGCTCTGGTAAATCAGTAAAAGATACCATTATGGATCGTGCCCGTGGCTACACGGTGTCTTCCCTTGACCCAGTGACAGGCGGTGGGCATTGCTGTTTAGGAGGTGGTGAAAATGACTTTCTTGTAACTTCAACCTTAGCGTCACAAGCTCCACCAGCAGTTGGCAGAGCATTGGGAATAAAATTATCAAATCAATTAAATTTAAGTACAGCTAAATTTAACAATAGTGCTATTAGTTACGTAAGTGTTGGTGATGGTTCGGTAAATAATGCACACTTCATATCTGCTGTTAATTTAGCAGAATATGCCCAGCATCGTGGGTTTAAATGCCCAGTAGTTTTTGGAATATCAGATAATGGCTTGTGCATCTCGTTGAAAGGATATGGTTGGTTAGATAAATTTATATCAAAACGAATTGGGATGCCAGTATTTACCTGTAACGGTAACGACATGGCGGATGTTTATAAAGCAACGCTTGATGCAGCTACGTATGCACGTAAACGTGGAGCCCCTGCCACCGTTGTGTTTAAAAACATTACTAGACGTTTTGGGCATGCGGCAACAGATCGCCAAGCAGCATATTTAAGCAGTAATGAAATCGCTAACGCATATATGTTCAACCCATTGTCAAACATTTGTAAACAAGTTATTGAAGCAAACATTATTGATTTAACTGCTTTATCTAACCGTTTCAATGAATTTACAGACATTGTTGAAAGTAGTTTTCAAAAAGCATCTTTGGAACCTAAATTAAGTTCTAGGAAGGATCTGGTCAACCGCAACTCAGCTACATTGGCAAAGGTACCAAAAAAACGTGGGCGAAAAAAAAGTGATGTGGATGATGGTGAAAAATTACAAGTAATGAGAAAGCATATGACCCGTTTGTATGATGAGTTGTTAACAAATGCAGAAGATATTGTATATATAGGTGAAGATGTGCAACATGGTGGGTACTACCTTGTAACAGAGAACTTACATAAAAAATTTCCTTTGCGTGTAGCAGATTTTCCGCCAGATGAAACCACATTAATTGGTGCTGCTATAGGATACTCCCAAGTTGGAATGTTGCCTATATTAGAAATTCCATATTCAAAATATTTAGATTGTGGGGGTGACATGTTTTTTGAGGCAATCATTTCAAACTGGCTATCAAACCATAAACAGCCAAATGGCATGATAATACGATTGCAAGGATTTGATAAAGGTGTTTTTGGTGGAAATTTTCACACACACAATGCTTTGCACTTACCTCCTGGATTAGATGTAGTGGCATATTCTAACGGGGCAGATTATGTAAAAGGATTACGGTATGCCATAGCACAAGCACGTGCTGGAAGAATTGTTATGACAGTAGATTCAACAGATATTTTAAATCGTAGGCACTTGATTGAAAAAGATAATGCGTATTTGACGAAATATCCCATTGATACTAACGATACTCTGGATTGGGATACAGTTATTACGTATGGGGAAGGAACCGATGTAGCTATTGTTACATATGGCAATGGTGTTGCTACAGCTAAAATAGCCCAGACAAAATTAGACATTGAAACTACAGTTATTGATGCGCCATATTTGAGCGCTGTTCCTGCAATGCTGAAAAAAATATTGCCAAAATATGATGCTGTAGTATTTGCTGATGTCTGTAAAATTGGGCAGCATCCACAAGCTGGTATGATTACAACTTTGCAAGCAGAAGGCGTATTACCTACGCGTTGGAGTAGTGTAGGCGCATGCCCAACTTATAACCCGCTTGGTAATTTAACGACATTTTTAAATGTTGATGACATTGTGAAAGCAGTAAAAAAGGTATAATTAAATTCACTCGTGGTTAAAACTATGTACATATTATACGAAGGGGACCCGGGGTATATATAATATACTTGGTATAAATTTTTATTTTAAAGTGCATTTTGAGTAAATTATTAAAAGATATTGAATATGATACATAATAATAAAAAAAGAATAAACAACAAGGGCGGGGGAATACGGGAAAAATAATTTTGGATATATCATAAGCTTTAGCTTACATAAGGTACCTTATGAAACTTACTTTTTTAAAAAGGTAATATAAAAAAATATAAAATGTATCGTGTACAATTTTCGTATTCGCTTTTTTTTACAATTTTATGTGTATATTCGTAAAAAATATTTTAGTGTAGATATATCATATACAACATTATACTCAAAGCATTGCATAGTATGTATAACGCTAATGTCGATACATACCAACATAAGCGCCAAGTCGGTTTACGTTAAATGAAATCCTTTACTCCCCTCTGTAACGGCAAATTTCATTTTTTCTATCAATTGCTCTAGACTTTCATACTCTGGCAATACTAATTGGTTGAAGCATGTATGTGCACTTGGTAATGCACTCGTGCCCCCATCAGATGCTTTTGTTATTGTAAATACTGGGTCAAACCCGTCTAATGGTACCCGGCTTGTACCGGTGATAAAACGTAATATATTTCCACGCTCTTGAACACTCCATTGCTTCATAGCTTGCCAAAACAATGCGACTGGTTTCGAATCAACATCATATCCACCATTGTATACGGATCCACTTTGCATTTCATCAACATCAACGTCCTCTTTCCCATTAATCAGCAATTCTAACTCTTCCACCGTAAATACTTTCACAGACTCTTCTGGTATCAAAGTGTAAAATCCTTCGCGTATTGCATCAAGTTGTTCTTTTGTCGATAATCCGCATTCATATGCTACTAGTGCTTCAACATACTCATGCTTATTTTTATTTGTAACAGGGATATTTTTTCCGTTTGGAATTAATTCTATTTCGTTCAATTCGCCAAATTTCTGCCTTGTTACAGAAAAATTTTCGAGTACATCACAACCATCTATATTATTATTCATGACCCACTGCAAACTTTCAAAATAGACTGGATCGATATCTTTCAAATCGTTGATATTTGGCTTTATTCCTAATAAATGTTTGTACAGCACTAAGCTTAAATGTACATCAAGTAAATGCCTATCGTAAATTGCCTTGCCAAGAAGACGTCCAAAAAAATTAAAATATTCTAAATGTTGCCCATTAACTCCAGATCTTGAATCAACAGCGTACCTGCCGTTGTGATCATTTTTTTGAAATAATACGTATCGTGGATCAAGTAATGCTCTTGACATTTCTAAGAACCAATCTTTTGTTATACCCCCTGAATCAATCCCAACTTCACCATCATACGTAATCCTTAATTTTTTCTTTAAATTTTCTGGGCTTGTATGCGCTAATGCTTGAAATGATAAGTACACTAAATTATCGCGTGATACTTTTACTGGCAACATTTTGCATTTGGCATTTGGCTTGCCGCGTATATGCCACAAAAAACGAAATCGTTTTTGACGAAAAGGAGCATCTTTGTCAGGCAAAGCTATGGTCTGTTTTTTTCTATTATTATTGTTACTGATGTTGCTATTTACATTTTCCCGTCCACCATTGCGTAATTGATCATCATGTATACTTTCTGATGGATACTCCCACTGTGTATGATTAGTTGCAGGATTATGATAATATATTCGTTCCGATGCTGGATCCCAGCACTCAACCCAACCATTACTCAACTGTGCAATTCGTGTTGGGCCTGTTGGCATATCATCTTTCCATTTAGATTCCCATGTACCGTTGGTGGTAGTGTTGTTGTTGTTGTTGTTTACTTCTCGTGAATGGTGCAGCCATGATGCCATTATAGACTCCGCAGCTTCTTGATGTTCTACTTTGCTAGTACCACCCCTTCTTGTTTTATTGTCATTAATCCGTTTAGTCTCTTCCATTGCATCGACTCCTCCCTCTAACGATTTAAAACTGATAACTTCACTTGATACACTATCACCAATTTTATTTGTAGCAATTATTTTGACCAAATAAGTATATCCTGGTTTAACATCTATTTTTACACTTTTTCTAATTCCACCATTTTCTTCATCATCGCTACTATCATCATCTTCCTCTTGTTTAGTTTTTTTGTCTTTAAATTTATTTGCAAACGTCTTTTTCTTAGGAGAATTGGATTTTGGAGCAGTGCCAAGTATAAATTTATTTTGAACACCACGATATGCATTTTTGAATGTACTACCTTTCTCACACGCATATAATGTGTAATGGATTATTTTTGAACCATTGTCTTCTGGAATAGGCCATTTTATTTCTATTGTATCTTTTGTAACTTTTCCGCTTGTGATTCTTGATGGTCGTGCTGGGCGATTGGGTGATGTTTGCATATATTCACTAATTTGACTCCATGGTCCCCATCCAAAAGTAGATTTTGCCCTGACACGAAATCGCATTGGTGTACAATAACATGGTAAATTACCAATAGTCGCAGATTTCGCTGCATGGCGAACTGCAGCTAAGGATTCCCAGTGTAACATTTTTCCTTTTTTTGACCATTGGATTTCATAAAATTCGATTAGCGCACGCTCTTTTGGATGATCTGCCCACCGTACAACAATGGAACTAGATGTTGAAAAGGCCATAACTGGTGCTAACGGTGACATAGGTAAGATAGTCTTTCCGTCTTCGGAAGTTTTAATACGTCGCCTTTTTCGTTGACTTGGGCCATTTTTTAGTTCTGTAAATACATGTTCTATCTGAGGGGCAAGTACAAACTTTCCACTCCCTTTTCCTTTGTTTTCTATGCGTTTTAATCTTATTGCAGACTTTTTAGCAGCAATTGAATCGTCTTTTTTTCTCCTACCATAACCCATAAGTGGCGACGTTGGCGGGCTATTTGGTGGGCTATGGTTTGGTCCTAGCTCCTCGGCCTGGTCGTTATTTAACAAAAACTTATTTAAATCCGTTAATGCCAATGCCGAACGTCGTTTGGCTTTTAATTCAGCAGCCTTCTTTATAATTTTTTGCCGTGCCGCCAATGCACCAACCAAAGCTTTGCCTTGCTTTTCAACGCGCGCTCTCCTTATACCAGCCAGGTTCATCTTCTCTAGAAACGTGTTGTCTTCTAAGTATTTCTCACTTTTTTTACTATTTTCTTCTGCAATCGCATCGTCAAATAACACTTTCTCTATGGCGTTTGACTTTGTCGACGCACCAGTTCCCATAGTTTTACTTCACCTTACCACTCGATCCTTCCGTGAAAATACAACTATGGCTTCGGGCTTACGATGCCCATTAATTATACTCTTTTTCTACAAAGTAACAGAATTATGACGCCAGAATGTTGCTGTCGCAGCACCGTGATGTTAGTTAAAAAATAATATACAACTATAATTATTATAATATAATTGAAATAATAATATAATAATAAATTAATAATAATTAATAAATTTTAATAACTAATAAACACTATATAGTACTATGTAATTTTGTTTACGCGTTGAAAAAATAAACACAAAATTACATAGGTGTATATTTTTAAATTCGGGTAAATACATAGTGTATAGTGTTATTTTACACTTAAGGTAAAACTTTTCCCATTTCGATTTTTTTTTGGAATCTAAAAAATCTTTGCTGGCAACAATAGTATTGTTTAACTTGAGTGGATTGAGAGGAGGAGCAAATAAATTGAACCATGTGATGATTCATTAACATTAACCCACTTTCATAATGTAATGCATCAGCAACAGAACAGCATCATCTAATTATATTCTTGGGCATATATAAGTGCATCATTATACATAATGAAAAGTGCTGATTCAAAACTATTGGAGTCGCTGTCCCACCAAGACGTTGGAATATTTTTGAAAGAGTTAGACTTACAACCTGGGTTAGATGATAAAGGAAGCCCAGAATATAGGATCATAATAGAGGAGAGAAGCATTAATGGTAAATCGTTTCAAGCATTAGCACGGTCTGCTGAAAAATTGCGCGAATTGGGAATAAGCAACCCATTTCATATTGAAAAAATTCAATCGGCGGTTGAAGACATCAATATAGACATGAATAATCTTACTTTGTTAAAAAGTAAAGAAGAGATTTTAAATATTATTGAAAAAAAATGTTCAGTGAATACTACTGATAGTGGTAATGATAATGAGATTGTTGCCAAATTATACATACAATTTAAAAACATGGTAAATAACAAAGGAAATGGTACCTATATTTTTGATGGGTTAAATATTGGGTTGATTCCAAATGCGTTTCGAGTATTTCTGTCCATTTTTGCACTGCCTACTACATTTGTGGAAAATATTTCCTTGTGTCGTTGTAAATTGTCATCAGCGCATATCAAAACATTTTGTAAAATATTAACAATGAAAACTGAAAACACACCTAACAATGATGATAACAATTTCAGCAAAAACGACAATAGTGAGTGTAGCAATGAGTGCAAAAGTCAATTAAAATCATTGAATCTTTCTTCCAATTCTATCAGACACAACGGAATTTTTTACTTATCAAAATTATTAGATTTTAAATGCTCAAATGTATTTTCGGAATTAATTGCATTAAACTTAAGCAAAAATAAAATTGGAAACAAAGGTTGCTCATATATTGCAGAATCCTTGTTAAATAATCATAAATTAGAAATTTTAGACTTATCAAATCAATCAGATACCTTTCAATCGTACCAAGGGATGAATGCAATTGCACTAGAAGGCATTATATCTGTATCCTCAACATTACAAGTTAACAAAACTTTAAAATATTTAGATTTATCCTATAATCGAATTGAAGAGGAAGGATCTAAATGGTTATGTAAAAGCTTATTAGAAAATACGTCATTACAAGTATTAAAATTATTTTATTGTCATTGTTCTATTAGGGGTGTGTCTTATTTTGGTGAAGTTTTAGAAAAAAATAAAATGTTACAACATATTGATTTAAGAGGCAATGGTGTTGGAAAAAAAGATAGGTTGTATGCCGAATTAACACATTTACATTCATCTTATAATTACATTACGTTGCCAATCAATCAACGTCATGCGTTGTACTGTGTTTTATTAGAATTTTGTGATGAGGGAGTTGAAGATATTTTTCTTTATATCATGGATTATTTAAAAGTGGAGCGTTCATTTTTATTGTCTACATGAGGTGTAAATAATTCATCGTACGAAGGGAGGGTGGGGGATGAAATATGAAAAATTATGATACACGCTACCAAGTATATCATAACTTATCATACCACATCATCTTTGACGTGCACTCTTCTTTAAAATCGTATTGGGGCTGCTATATATCTTTTTTATCTAGAGAGAGATATAATTAATTCTTACTCATTTATTTAATAGAGAGATATATAATAGATAGATAGATATAAAATTTTATTTTAAATTAATGAGTAAAGATACACACTATTATATATATATATATTTTAAACTTTTTAAAAGGTTCCCTTCTAGATGATACTTTATTTTATTTTTTTACTGGTACCCCATACAGCAATTGTAGCACCAACTAGATATAATCCACTTAAAATAAATAATACAACGTAACCATTACATGAGCTACCTACACCAGCAAAACATGGTTTAACCCAAATTTCTTGATACATATTATTGAAATGATCTAATAACCATCCACCAAGAGGTGCAGCAACTGTTAATGGGAGAACCAGTGCCAAATTCCATACGCCTAAGTCCTTTGCTGCTTCATCCTCACTTGGAGCAGCATCTAATGCCAATGCATAATCAATGGATAACAACGCGCCATATCCAAAACCAAATATAGCCCCAAGCACGGGTGATACGTTCCATTCCCGCGAAAAGGCAAACACAATACAAATGCTTGTCATAATGGATGTGGAGCCGTACACTATAATTTTTCGTCTACCGCCAAATCTATCAGATAAGTAGCCAGAGATTGTTGCGCTGAGAATGGAACAGGCAATTAAAGGTGCTAATACTAAATTTAAGGCACATTTAGCACTAGTACAAACACCAGATGATGGCAATTTGATAGTGCATGCAATATACCATAGTAAAAATTCTTGTACCGTGTATATTCCCATTTGAACTAGAAAACGTGCTAAAACAACTAGTAGAAAGTCACGATCTGTTAAGGGCTTTAAAAACGATTTGATGCCTTTGTATGCATTTTTTGTATTTTCACTTGCATGATAAACTGCTTGATGAATGTTAAACTTTTCGCCAGATCTATCTAATAACGATTCCTGGTTAGTATCTTTACTATTATCCTTGGGATCGTAATTGCGAGAGCCCTTATCATTGGCAACGGGTGTATTTAATGTTTCCTCTCCAGAATTCTGTATGCTATTAAACAGTTCAGTGGGGCTGGTTCTACCATCACTAATATCTAACGATTTAAAAATTGGGTCTCTACTTGATGAACCTTCACGACCGCCATTTAAAACCCATTCACCTTTCTCTGGTAAGAAATACATTGAAAATGCTAAACATATGAACAACAACAAATGTGTCAACCCTGTTACTATACCATTTTCTAAATCTAACAATCCCATGCCAGCACCAAACAAATTACCAAGTGCAGTAGCAGATCCAAGTGTACCACTGACTAAACCTCTTTGAGCATCTGGAACCACATCAGCTACTAAACCATTATATGCTGACATAGATAAAGAGAAGAATGCTTGAACAATTGCAAAACACACGAAAAGTACTGTTTCATCGCCATAAGGCACACCCCAGACAAATATTGTAACGCCGACAAAGCCACCGATAACAAATGGATATCGACGTCCGTATCTAGTTTTTGTCTTATCAGACAACAAACCAGCAGTTGGGGCAACCACCATAGAGACAAGTGCACCATATGCATATAAAGCACCTAACGTGCCGCCAGCTTTACTTTTAGCCGAGGGGCACTCTTTAACCGGTGTTATAGGTGTTGACGTGCCATTTGGACCAGCAGGGTATGCACCAGGTGAACCTTGCATAACCGGCAACGTTGGAATCATTTGGACTATAAATATATATATCCATACTCCTAAAGCAAACCATGTAGCACATAATGCGACTATTTTCAGCGACGAAAGTAACTCTTTATCTTCAACATTTCTATTCTTCTCACCACTAGCAACGTCTGTAACCTCACTATCGTTATTATTTAAAGATTCGTAATTATTATTTATATTGTTGTCCATACTTGCATTTAACAAATATGAGGTGCTATCCGTGTTGCTGCTCATGCCTTTCGAAACAAATGAATACAAAAAATGTATTCTATAACACTTCTAATATTGTTTTGAACATGCATCGAAGATAGATATCGAAGACGGTGTTCTGTGGTATGTTGCACCAATAGACTCAGTATTACATGTATATAAGCGACTACTACAACAGTAGTACTACCTGTATAATAAAATACACTACTAATAATAATAATAATAATATTATTATTATTATTATTATATTATATTATTATTATTATTTTTTATTATTATTTCAATTTTTCATCAATTTATTATTAATGATAATATTATAATTATTATTACTACAGTATTGGAATTATGGCCGTACCTGTATAATAAT
>JACKZZ010021407.1_pt1 | contig 37092 bp, 22 predicted proteins | sample 8027871 | NCBI WGS metagenome assembly JACKZZ01 (sample SAMN15724774, study PRJNA655200) | protist metagenome | isolation source: fluorescence activated cell sorting (FACS) single amplified genomes of... | place: USA: West Boothbay Harbor, Gulf of Maine | collected 2000-07-19
AAATGATCAATTTTCACTTCTATTTCTCGCATGTGCTGTAAACGACTCATGGTTCGTTGATTGGCTGCATGTAAGGATGGAAATTGAAGTTCAGATGGTGGTGCTCCACCTTCTGCAAGTAATGCACGCACTGCCTCATCATCTATTTGTCCATCGTCATAGGCTTCTGGTACATCACGAAGGAGCCACTCTAGTTGTGCATCGGTGTGATCCATGTCAGCTCTGCTCAATAAAACTGATTTCTGTACATTTTCACTTAAACCAGCCATATCACTTAGAGTACCACCAAGTACACTTAGATTAGGTAAATCAAAAACTCTAGCGCCAGGAACACTTGCCAAAGCAGCACCTCCTGTCATAAGTGACGGTTTCATAGCAGCTTTCTGCGAGCTTGAAGGTATATTACGTGATTATTATGTAGGGGGAATTGATTTACATTCAAAACAGTGTAGTTTTCCTCTAATAATTTCCGATAAAGTTTTGCGTTCATGGGTACAAGGAAATGATGAAGGTTGTGTTCGAATAGAATTACATAGTTATCTTCATTCGCCAGATAGTGTTCGTGGCGCTCGACAAGAATCGCAAATGTTTGGTTATGTAAACATTCCTTTAGGAGGTCTGTTAGCTGCAGAAGCATTGCAGTGTCGTGCAACAGTGGAAATACAGGCTAACATGACGCAGCATTTGTCAGTTGTTTCCAAAATGCAGTCAATGCCCTATGGTCATCAATTGATTCGTGCGCGTCCACTTGGTCCATCTATGGGTACTCTAACGGTAAAGTTATGCTTGCGTCCTGACGCAGAGACTGCAGACCTAGCAGCAGGCATGGTATCTGAGGGCGATTCAGAACGAAAAGTAGATGACATCCGATTTGACAGACAGAAGTATGGTTTACCCACCAATAGTAGCAGTGCAAAGAACAGTGCTGTAAGTGGTACTGTACCTCCTTTAATGACAGAGATTCTTGATGAGGATGCTATAGATGCACGTAAAGCTGAAGTAACTAATGTGCCAGACACGGTTGAAGACGCTTTACAGTATGTACCGGAAGAGGCACCTATAGTGCGTGCTGGTGATGCAGTCGCTGGTAACAACAGGAGTATACAGGATCCAATTCCCGTTACATTAGGTGTAGCTTTATATTCGATACGTTCCGTAACAGATGCTAATGATGTACAACCAACAGCAATATCAGTGCGTTATCGTGTAACTTCACAACGATCTGGTGGAACACGAGAACTGGAGCTTAATGGAGCACAATCTGCTATTTTTCCCGGTGATGGTGGAGCAACTGCTGAAATATTTGATCTTTCAGATGTTCACACATGGAAAAAACCTATTCTTGAGGTTTGGAACCATTATTACAATGGTCAGAAAAAACTTCTAGGTTTATCTCAGCTCTCAAATGAAGCAACTTTAGGAGAGATTCTGGAGCTACCAGTGATTAACACGAAAGGGGTGGTTAAGGGATTTGTTGAAGCCTCACTTCATGTCCATGCGATGCGAGGCTACGTTGAAAATGCTATGCAACAGTGTGCAGCCTTTTATGCAAATGCCAAGAAGGGAAAACGATCCGTAAGTGTCGCTCAAACTGAACTCATCGCCAATGAGGCTGCACGTACATGGGCGTGGTCTGACGTCAATTCTACAGCAGTAAAACAAAGTGAAGCTGCTGCTCATCCTCCATCACCACCGAGATGGGTAGATAAAGCTCCTCGTACTGGAAGTGGTTTAGCAAAAACAGAGAATCAAGATTTATCTGGTGACATATCTACTGATAGTGTTAACCCCAAAACAGATCTTGCAATTGCTATACTCACAGAAGGTGCTCCTGGTGGGACATCTGTAGGCAGTTCTATGGAAGCAGAAGACAGTGTAGAGCTTTGTGAGGAAGATGTGCCGCCTAGCGTACCCACTGTAACTCGACGAAAAGTGAGATTGGAGGATAGTGGTCCAATTATCACTCTCTCCATTCCCACGCAGATTGTGCAAAACACAAGTTCTACTGATTCCGAGTCTTTAGCTTCTCATTTGCTTGATATCAAAGTAAGCGGTACTTGTGACCCCGTTGAAGACGATCGAGATTCAAGTTTGGGTCTACTTGGTTGCTACGTGCAATATGTCTTCCCTGCTGTATATGGCGAGCGCCTTGGTTTAGGAAATGAAACTGTGAACTTATGGTGGGATGCAGCCTGTGCTGTACTTGGTGGGCGTCATCGACATCAATTCTTATCTACTACCAAACCAGAATTTCCTGCTGATATATCTGTAAGCATATACCGGAGTGATCCTGATGGTGCTGTGCCTACAGGTGACGCAATGCAAAGTTTATGCGTAGGCTCAGCATTGTTACGTTCAGAATTTCTCACAGAGATTTGTGCTCGTGCTGGTGGAAGCACCACAGTTGCATTACCAATAAAACCACGGAGTGGATGTGAGGCAGCTGATGATATATGTAAAACGCTAGTGTTACAAATGTCCCATCGTTTGGAGCCATCAATGCTCAGTAAGAAACCAGATACTTCTAATATGAAGAAATCCTCCGAAGAAAGTGATCCCTGCCCTAATGCAACAGCCGCCCCCGTGAGAACATCTATCAACCTATCTACAACATCTACGGGCCCTCCAGCTTCGCATATACCACTTGTAGTAGAATTACAACAATTGGCACATGCGCCAGAATCAGTCATGCAGGAAGCTACAGAAGCTGCTCTGCAATTATTATGCAGTGCTAGCAGTTTTGGCAAAGGATCATCGTCCGCTCGACCTGATTTTTCTGCACTTATTCCTGGATATGAGGGTATGGTGAGCAAACCACAAACATTGAGTGGCAAAGGTAGTGTAGAGTGGAAAGATCAGGGAATTTTATGGGTTCGAGGTACAGAAGATTCACAGCCTCTTCGCAAAAGATTACGCAGTGGCTCAATACTCTTACAAGTTCATTCACGTAGACTTTGGCGTGGACTCAAACCGGAGCCTTCGGACGGACCTACTTACTTGCAAGTCGGTGACCAGCTTGTGGGTTCCGCTACTATTGATCTTTCGCCTCTTTCTTTTGGAATGGATAGTCTTGAAGGGTGGTATCATTTACAGGATGAAAATAAAGATAGCACAAATTCGCAAATTAGAGTACATATTCGATTGGCAACCTCCGAGGAAGTCTCAATGTATTCTTCCACAAATAAAAAGAGTTCTTCCGCCGATCCACATGACGGTCATGGTGATACTGCTGATGAAGAAAGGTTCGATGGTCCAAATGATGCAAGTGGTCGCGATGATAGCCACGGTGCAGGTAATGACAACGAAGATGAACCATTCTTTTCACCACCTTCAAATTCATCTGCACCAGCAGGTGATCCAGCAGAATCATTAAATCCAACAACATTAGATGCCACTTCTGATGATAGTGATTCCGACGATGTGCTTCAAAGAGATGATGATGTCTTGGAGCTATCGCCAGAAGTTGTGGAAGCCACACGAGTAGAGCAACCACCTATAGTTGCGGCACTTTTACCAAATCCCGAAGACCACTCTAATTCATCTATTTTAAGTAGTAGTAGTAGTAGTAGTAGTAGCAGCTTTGGGTCTCTAGACGAAGCTGAAATAGCTGAAGAAAATACAGCTATGTATGCTATGTCTTTCGAACCAGATCGTTACGAAGAGAGCGCTGAAGATAACACACGTATGCGTGTGGCAGGACTTCGTCATCTCGCAGAAGCCTCTGTGCGTGATTATAATGGTGGAGTCAGTCCTACTCCCAGTGAAGTAGACGCATTTCTCACTGAATATATGGGTGAATCAGAAGCAGAACTTGTGCGAAATGAGATGCAAACGCAAGAACATATTTCAGAACGAGAAGACGAGTCTTCGTCAGATAAAGTACATCAACCTGATGAAGAATCTAACGATAATCAAAAACAAACACAACAACTCAAGCAATTGTGGCCTAATCCCGAACAACAACAACAGTATAAGGAGAATGACAATGATGATGCTTCCAGTAGCTCATCAGTTGATAGCACTGAGTGGGATGTTCCAGCAAATGATACTGCAGCTACCTATGATACTGACTCATTGGCTGCATTAGATGCAGCAGAGTTATTACCTCCAACTGATGCACAAGCAGTGCGAACAAGTCCCAATGGTGGGATTGTAGTTGATATGTGGGCAGCTGCTGCAATTATGGCCGCTGAAATGTCCTCCGAAAGTGATGAAAGTGGCGATTATGATAGTGAAGTCGTCGCAGATGCGGACCATGTCATACCACATGATGCAGATCAAGTAGAAGATGATGAACCTGAAGTGCATGGAGTATCACAAATGATTAATTCTGACTCCACTGATGATGACTATAATTTAGCAGGTGCAGATAGGGATTCCGCTCCAGCAGAAGTGTATGCATCTATCAATGTGTCTACTGTCAGCTCTTCTGATGATGGTACTTCTATTAGTTCCAGTCGTTATAGCAGCAGCGCTGTTGATGCAGACACTTCATGCGTGAGTGTGGCTGCGGCCTCTATGTCAGTCTCTTTCATTAGTGCTAGTGCGGATGTCTCTGTCTCATTAGATACTGATGCTGATGCAGTGAATGTAGTTGAAAATACAGAACTTAACGAATCTTCAATGCATAGCGACGCTAGTTCCACTCATGTTCCAGTTGATGTGCATACACCTTCAAATACACAATCATTAGATTGGGCTGCTGAAGTTGAGAGATGGGAAGCAGAAGGAAGTTCAACTGACGAAGCTAGTACTAGCAGAGGTGCTACACCTATTTTACAAACTCTTTCAATGGCACGTACCCCTCAAATGTCACGTCCTGTACAAATGGCAATGCCTTCAACAGAATCACCATATCGTCGTCCACCAACACCTACCCATGTAATAAATCAATCTAATACAGATTCTGTATTAGAGTCTGATGTTACTGAAGAGCAATCAATTATATCTGAGTCTTTAGATGCCTCTGTGTCAGTATCAGAGTCGCCATCTCTTGTACAAGAAGAAGCTTCACACGATATTGAAGACAATCTTGAGCACACTTTGGAAGCATCTATTGAATCTCAACAAAGTGGTGAAGTGTCTACAGATGTACCAGTTGAAACTTCATATTTACAGCAATTGGAAAAAGAGCAAAGTGATGAAGAAAAAGAGCAAAGTGATGAAGAAAAAGAGCAAAGTGATGAAGAGGATGCTCATGAAATTGCTGATACTGTGGATCCTGTCATACCACGCAATATACTGCAACTTTCAGTTCCATCAGTTGATGAAACATTAAGGTCTCCTATGGGAAATGGTATGGATACACCAGTTACTTCCAAAATACGTATGGTAGCTCGACAAGAGGTAAATCGTGCATTGGCTGCAGAAGCTCGTGCTAATAATGAGGGAAATAGTGTAGAGAATGATGAATCTTCACACGAGGCTACTTCTCCATTGGCCACTTCTGGTACAATTGTTAGTGAACAACCAGAGCCTTTGTTGCAACAAGATACATTAGTCACACCAGTAGATGTCGAAAATACTCGTCCATTATCAGCTGCAGAACTTATTTCCCGTAAAGTATCTCATGCTTTGCGGGAAGCAAGCAAGCGGGCAGCCGAGAACTCGTCTACACGCCGTCGTACGCCTCTCATGCGAGCACCTGGAGCTAAATTTCCTGATAATCAAAAACAATTTGTTGATAGTGAAATGGAACGTATAAGTCGCATTATGCTTGGTGGTATATGAGATCATGAGTATCTAAGTTACATGGACTTCCTTCTCACTCATATTGAGGAAAGTAGACAATGGTAAGTAAAGACTGTTGAAAACAAATAAAAAGAAAATTTTGTAATTATTTGTAATAAAGATCCAGAATCAGCAGCACCTGAACTACTACTACTACTACTACTACTACTACTACTACTACTACTACTACTACTACTACTGTTATTTGGCCAAAAGGGGAAAGAACTCAAAGCTTGCACAATCTGTGCTCGATATATCTCTTTATTTAGTGTTTCATTTGTTCCTTTATGTATATCTGGTACATCATCCCATACGTGTAACAATCCAATAATAGTTATAACCTAATTTGTTTAGTTCGTAACTTACACACGTCGCTACGTCTATCAAAAAACAAGCTACCTATTATCTTCTATTTACTTGCCTTCTTTTGCCTTCTTTGTCTTGACACTATGATTGAATAGACGTGCCATATTGACTTCTACGGTAATACTACTTGTACGTAAGAATGCAAGATCCTCATTTAACTCAACTAATTTATCGTTAGATGCTTGTATTTGAGCAGTCATGAGCTCAAGTCCCTCATCTACGCTATACTCTATAAATGTTTTTGCACCAACATATAATGCTACTTTATCTGCTTGTACATCGACTTTAGCTTTTGCATATATAGTATCACAAAGTGAATAATTTGTCATCATTTCTTCATCATCTTCTCTCTTGGATTTCATTATTTTTAATAATTCTAAAGTTTGTTCTAATTCGGGAATTTTACTCTTGTAAACATTCTTTGTCTTTTCAAAACTACCTTCCATATATTTGTACTTGCTATAAAGCTATATAAGTTTAAGTGTGATGTCATTGTATTAATATTATAGGAGATAATGAAATGAAAAGAAGAAGGAGTTAGTATTGGAGGAAGAAGTTGTTTTGATATTGCGCTTAAATTTCTAAATGGTCATTTTCCACAGGATATTTGAAAGTTTGTAGCAAGTATGACTTATCACATACCTCATTTAGTGCCCCCAAGGCTGCTTCGATGCTCTCGTTCTCAAGAAATTTCTCCACGCCGTCAATAAACTTTGCCCCAGGGATTCCTCTTGGATTCTTGCCATCAGTGATCAACCTCATATAAGGAGTAATAGGGTTGGCCTCAGCGGCCTTTACTGCATCAAACTCTGCCATCGTACGTAGTAAAGTTGTGATGGGCCTGTGCAATTTGCAAAAATTGAAAGGACATACGGTCGTTCTGGGTTCCGGCGGGAAATCGTGGGAAAAATGGTTTTATAGGAAAATGGTATCCACCTGAGGTTCTGCCAGAGATATAGTTAGGTTTAGTTCTTATTTATAACTAATCTTTGATCCGTTGACCGCACAGAATTTTCTATTTACAATATGTTCCTACATTTATCCACAATACAAACCACAATATCTGTATCATAACCTTCATTCACGTTCTACTTTACCTTATTCCAAGCCTTGTAGCTTCTTGATTAATTTATTGTGTGTTATAGCCTTAGCTTCCACACCCAGAACAGCAATTTCATTTTGTGCATGCAACCAATGCAATCCTGGTGCTAAAGGAGGCATGTGGCCTCCTGCTATCAATTTTGAATTTGGCATATAATTTGTAACATGGCTTGTGCTACCTCCTGGTAAACCTGCAGTATAAGCTGGCCAAAGACAGAATGTACTAATTGAACATACAACAACACGTGCATACATGAGACGTGCTAAATCATCAAACATATTTTGACCTCTTAATATTACAATATTACTAGAAGGGAAATGATGATGCAGATAATTTTCCAAAGCTAAGAATACTTCATGACAACGTACGATGCCTGTGGCACCGTACTTACCATCTCTTACGTTTTGTTTTCTTTTTGGTGACTCTGCCATAACATAAATATATTGGCTATCAGGAGGTATTATCTCATTTAATACTGGGAATTTTAAGAAACCATAATGATTAACAACATTGTCACCACATCGATAGTGAATAGCAGCATCAGGGACTGCGGGCCAATCAGATTGAATGCTCGCATGGGTAACAGTTTTATCTGTGTACCCACTACGTACATGATAACTTATATTTGCACTTTGTGATATTTTAAATTGAAGTCTATCACCTGACCCAGCTACACGTCGTTTCCAATATGCATCTATTGCAGAACGAAATGTATTTCCGATAAATTGCATGTTATCATTGCGATAAATCAAAGATGTATTTTTTTCGTGACAACTAGAATAAGTGCATGGGCATTTACTACTAAAATATGCACTTGTAAAACCATTTGTTTCAGTGAAATTTTTAGATGCAGCAATAGGGTGTGGATGTAATACTGCCCCGGAAATATGAGTGAAAAATGGATTCGATGCCTCATTGAACTCATGTGGATAGTCTGGTTTACTGCGGGAAAAATCCACTCTACCACGTGAAACAGGTAATTTCTTTTGTACATATGCTTCTGGTATTGGAGGTGACTCGAGTTTAGGTGCCGCTATATAATGTACACCAAGTTCATGAGAGCAAAACCTAGTTTCAAAATATTCTGACAAATAATTACCCAATGAGTCTGGATCGAGACATACACTATGCACCATAATAGGCCATGCGGTGTTATCTTCTGCACTGAGAGTAATATCACTAGCGTATGGAAAGTATTCCGGTTTTGTAAGTGTTTGTAGAGCAGCACCTATACTCAAACTAGGACACTTTCTACCATCTTTCAGTGCATACTGTTTCTTTGTGATACGTGCTTGAATCCTCTCTAGACCTGACAGGTCGAGATTACTACCAGCACTTAAAACAGCATCCACACTTGATGAGTTGAAGAGTTGAATTGAAATGAACGTCAGAACCAACAGAAATGTCACCCACATATGACTAGATCATACAATATATCGTGATTTTCACTCTGATTTCTGCTTGATTTTAAGGTCAATGACCGTCGGTTCCCGCGGAACCGCGGTTGCCGTGGTCACTCTCTCTTTTCCTTTATAACTTTTAAAAGAGGAAGTGTTGAGTTCACCATCATAACTACGCTAGAAACCACTTATTCGTTCCTAATATTGTCTCAATCTCAACGTTGGTTATATAATAAGTTCTTATTGTGGGGCAGTCGTTTCCTAGATCTGATCTACAAACTTGCAATTAGTTAAACTTCATTACATATTATATAACGTGTGATTACCCTTTTTAATAAAGAGTTCATATCATCTTTATTACAAAATAAAGCTTTTTTTGACAAAATTCAATAAAAGTGAACTGATATATCATGGCAAGCAACGCGAAGAGTCCAGGGAAGCGCAAGAAGCAAGACCCATTGACTAAAAGATTCACTAATGGGCACAAATGCTTCACTTCTATGCAGAGTAAATTTATGGTTGAAATTATGGCCAAAGATGAAGATAAGCGTCTTGCATTTGAAGATAAGAAATTTGTATTGAAGGCACATCGAAACCCAGTGAATGGCGAGATGACAGCAAGAGATGATGCTCCTTATTTGGTAGCATTTGATTCAGCTGCAATGAGTAATGAAGCTGCTAAATCACGTCCTGAAGCCACTACTACGAGTCTCATAGAGGATATTGTGAGCAACAGCAGATTACGCGGTGCCACTCAATCCCTTAAGGTAATTGCTGAGGTTGAAAGATGCAATACACTTCGTAGTAGACGAGATCTATTAGAAGCTGAGATGGATATGGTCAATCAAGTTTTAGAGCACAAACGCATATGCGCCCAAGGAGGTTTCACTGGCCAAGGTGCACCAAAAGTAAAATTTGGCAAAGTAGTTCCAAGACGACCCTTCTAACACGGTAGTCTAAGGCTCACTGTGTGTACATTTGAACTACCTCCTTTTTTTGTAAAGATAATGTTTAATCTATAAATTGTATTGGAAACAAAACGCATACTTATTCTTTATCATAAACGAAGAAAACTCTGAATGAATGAATGAATGAATGAATGTCATCAGACCCCCGGCTATTCGACCGACTTTTGTGGGGGTATAAAACCACACGTAAAGAAATTAGAAAGGCGACAAGGTCAGAAGCCGTCTCACATAAAGGTCTTTATTTAAATTTATTTTCAAAAACTGGTATAAAATGTCGGGATCAGGCATGCGAATGCAAGAAATGGATGCTAGTCTTCGTGATCCTGAGATGCAATTAGATCAGCGTGGAGAAGGTACTCTCCTAGCTGGCCTTGTGGATCCAGATCTTCCTATTGCATTTACTGTAGAAGAGCTCGAGCGTTTGCGTATACGTAAGCAATTAGAGTTTGATCTCGTGAGCAAATTGGATAAGCAGAAGATCCAAGTACGAAAAGAGTGTTGGTTTCTAGTTGATTCTGACTGGCTTAATAAATGGTCATCGTTCATGCATTTGCCTAAACGCTTATTAGAACGTGCACAGCGTCAAGCACGTAAAGCAAACCGTGAAAGAAGACGAAGAGAGAGAGCAGCCCGTAAAGCTGCACGAAGAGCAGGTAATTTAGATAATTCTGGGCATTCCTCGGTGTCATCTATGGATGACTCGACTCGGTCTACTGATAGTTTGAACAGCTCTATTCATAGTGTTGAAAGTAATGCAAGTGAATTAGATCGTGAGGCTGAAGAAGAAGAGGATAATGAGCCACCCGGGCCCATCAGCAGCAAAAACCTTGTTACTCAAGACGGTAAACCAATAATGGCTGATCTCAAAGCCAAACGAGACTACCGTGGTGTGCCTGCTATTACTTATTGGGTATTTGTAGAGTTATATGGCAAAGATAAATCACCCGACATCCCGCGCTATGAAGTCGATATTTACAAACCTGAAGTACCTGTAGGACGTTTAGTAGATATACAATTCAAGGCACGCCAGGAAGCTCGCATTGAAGTAGGGAAAATTCGACCGAAATGGATGAAATGGGAGCTATCTGATGACGAAGAGGACGAAGAGGATAGTAAGGTGTGTTGTGGTCTCACAAAAGAACATTTTGAGGCTTTCATATATTGGATTGTACGTTGTTGCTTTGTTTCCCGTAAGAAAGATGGCAGAGGCGATATAAAATATAGTCAGTATAGCCCTATGCAATATCATGAAGGTGACAGTACTCATGGTTTAGACTCGTCACATGGTGGTTCATTGCATAGCACAGCTAGTAATATGAGTAGTATGAATGGTAGCAATCACGGACGGGGTCGTGGGCGCGATCGGAACAGCAGACATGGTATGGGTGGAATCAGCTCCAGCTCTCACGGTGGATCGTCTCACGGTGGATCGTCTCACGGTGGATCGTCTCACGGTGGGTCGTCTCACGGTGGATCGTCTCACGGTGGATCGTCTCACGGTGGATCGTCTCACGGGCACCACAATCCAATGCATAATATGGACATAGAATCAGGCGATGCTCATCTTGACGATGACATGGATGGTCTAGGATATGCTGATCGTGGTTATGATTCAGGCTCATGGGTGGGACGAACACGGTTTGGAGCATGGCTCAGTAGTTTCGGAATATAAGTGACGCTCACTGTCTGTTTTCTTATCAGTAATTACAAGTATATAATTGTTATAGAGTATTTTTGTTTGGTAATTTAATTAGTTCTAGTTTTCATCTAATCCAAATGCAAACTGCAATTCCACAACACCAGCTGGTTCACGTTTGGAGTCAAATAAGGCAACAGTATGTTTAGATGAATATTGTTCAACTAATAATTGTGAGTCCACTTCACCCTCGCCGAGCCACTCATCCGATACACAATTATTAGAACTAAAAGCGTTGACTTTTAATGGTGGTAAAAACACTGGTACTTCTTTTCTTATTGGAGGCCATTGGATGTGGATATCCTCCCCTAATGCAACTAGTAAATCTACGCTAGGACCATTACATAAAATTGGTGATCGAAATTTAAGAAAATTATTGTTCGATATAGAGTTGCCATCATCATTCTGATGGGAGCCATATTCTGGTTCTGTGGTATTTAACACAGTATCAGTGCGAGCGCGACCTAAACTTCCCCATGATAATTCAATATAGGGCGAACAACCACTGAGTGTTTCTGGTAATGCCCAGGCTCGGTGTACCTGCATGTACACTGGTGCGGCTGCTGCTTGCGTGACTTCATTTTGGACATCATCATCTTCATTTAAACTTGATATCGAAAGTTTCTTATTTGTTTCTTGAGTTTCCAAAGTGCATATGTCTACATGATTCGCTTTTTCACCTATGCTCAGCTTTGCCTTCGGTGATGGAGGAAATAAGCACTGATCTACAATAGTTTCATTAATGTTGCAACCCAAGAGTAACGTCTCGGGTGCGCCAACGGCCTTACACACCTTTGGAACATCATCACTCACTTTGGTAGGCTTTAACATGATTGAAGTGTGTTTTTTATCTGTAATTTCTAACACCCATTGATTATGTGGGCTTGTACTTGTCAAAGAATTTTGGAGTGTAGTCTTCCCGGTATCACTATGATCCCATGCCACTATGTTTTTAGGGATAGACTCATTTGATTTCTCAGCCATTAATGGTAAAACAGGTGATGGTATATTTTCTAAATTACTTAAAATTTGACGTTCATTTGACGTAAGTGCGTGCGTTCGTCTTTCCTTCACCCTCTGGGCAGCTCGCTTCTGTGCAATTTCCGCTTGACTTTGTTTGACATTGAACTTCTGTTCTGCTTCAAGGCGCCTTTGATCTGCTTCATATGCTGTTTTTTTCTTTTGATAAGTAAGATCTTTTGTTATTAATTTCGGTGTTAAACGACGTGCATGCGATGCTTCAACGGCTAACATTTGTAACCTTGCTGATTTTGTGGCAACAGCGGCTGCTTCTGCTTGTTCTGATGCAACTTGCTTATATCTATGAGCTCGCACTCTTTGTGCAGCTGCATTACGTGCAGCAATAGCAGATTCGGTAGAAATTCTCGATGTTTCATTCACAGACACTGCAGTAGTAGTTGATGTGTCGACCTTCAATGCTGAAGGAGTTGGAGGCCGTGGACATGCACGGTTTAAGAGTTCCACACCTCGGTGAGATGTCAAGATCTGCTCAATTTCACCATCGCCATGAAGCGGTGATGGTACCGATTGCATATCATCGCTAGTAGCAAAAGTAGTTGAAGGTGAGTTAGCTCTATTTTTGCATCTTCGATGATAATTTCTGCGACTGCTGGCTGTGCTTAGAGCACTGCAGGGGGTGCTGAGATTATCGATATGACTACCACTTCGTACTGGAGTTCGCGGTTCTCTCTCATCTATCGGAGAATTCTCAGCTGTGGTCTGCCCAGATGAAGGCATTGGACTGGGTTGATTATAATCCTTATTATTATCACGTTGGGAGGAAAGCTTCGAGCATATTTGATCCTTTTGCAGAACCTCATGTGGAAGTGGTGGTGGTAACCAGAGCATACCATCATTCTTATTCTGTATATTATTTTCATTGCTTGTTGGAGATTCAAGCCATATACTTTCTTCTTCAACATCATCATCAGTGCATGCATCGTCACTGCTCGTGTCACTGTTGCATTCGGCATAAGAGTGATGGTTAAACCTACTCTTTATGGTTGGTTGATTCTCATGTTTTTCGCGAAGTTGTGTATCGTATCTGGTCTCCTGTTGTTGCTTTCTCATCATATTTAACTCATATCGAATGTAATTTTCATGTTGTAATAAACTTGAAACTGCTTTAAGTGTCATTTTTTCAGACCATCCAGACGGTACACATGTACTATCTGCATCAACATAGGTATCCATGATAGCTACGACAACTTCTAAAGCTACACGTCTAGCACCTAGTGCCTCGGCAAGAGCAAGTATACACCATGCGTGTGTTTTTTGAATATGCATGATATCATCTATTGGAGCCGTAGAGAAATTTAATGTTCTTGAAAAGTGATTCTTTTTTAACATGCACTTTTCAACACATGCACGAGCGTCCATGAGCAGTCGCGTGTCGGATCGTTGTGTAAACACTGTTGCTTCTACGACTTGTTGATTATTTATATCGTAATTTTCATGTGAAAATGTCGTGGAATATTCATGACCTGTTTCCTCAGACGACGGTCGCAGTAATGCTGCTGCCTCTATTCTTGCACTAATAGCTTCACACTCTGGTCCCCATACACCTAATTGCCGCAATCCATTATACCACTGTTGTAGTATAGTATTGGAATTGATATCATTCTGATCACCTTCACCATAGTATAGGTAATTATCGCTATTTGCAGCTGATGTAACGGATGCAGTCTCTGTGTGCGACCCCGCTCTATATTCCATGAAAGATCTCCGCAAGTCTGTTATGATCATAGACGCTGCATCTTGGGCAACTTTCCTGTCGTGTTTCTCAATCTCTTCGCTTTCTTCATTCTCTTGTATAACTATGTTCTTTTTAGATACGGATTCCACTGTCACAGATAAATTCGCATTCTGTTTTGGTCCTTGTTTCAAGTCAACCACCTCTAGTAGTGGGTAAAAATGACCGCAAAGTTTAAGAAAATCATACACACGATTATATGAGACGGCTTCTAAACATAATTCTGCAATAGTATCCGGCGATAAAGAGCTACTACACATACATACTCCAGTGCGATTGTCACGACCTAGCAGTGCTCCAGTCAACTGTAAATCAGATACCCGACAAGGGTTCTGCACACGCAATGTGCGCAAAAAGGGGAATAATCCACTCTCTATTGTGTCAAAAGGAGACTTTAAGAGTAGCGATCGCAGCTCACCATCAGTAGAAGGCAAGCTGAAGAGCAAAGCCGTGCCTTGTTCTTCAAGGAGGGAAACAGCCATAGATTGACCTTTTATGGAATTCATTTTGAATTACAGATTCTCCAAACTTGTTTACTATTATATTTCATACTCCATGTGCAATTTAGTGCAACTAGCCCTCCAAAAACCTTGTAAACAATTTCATATTTGGTGTTCGGGTGGGTCCCGGCGGTTCCCAAAATATAATCCAAAAAACAGAGCCGGATTCTGTGGAAGAACCGGATATTTCCGAGGAATCGAGGAATGGTCGTGTCAATTTTGATACTCAAATACATAATACTTACAACAAATAATATGCTTATTCTTCTACTACCTTATTTTCCTACTTTAAACCCCAAATTATCGTTACTTCCCACTTCCCACAAACATCTACATAAGGATATGGAAGCAAAGGTAAGAAAAAGTAGTTTTGTTCTATAATCTCATTTATTTTGGTATAGCACGCTGTGATAATTGAGTATATATATTTTTTTGTAGGAACAATATGTCGACTTGCATCAAATATGACCTCATGGAATGCATTTCGGTGATTTCATAAGCCAAGTAACCAATGTCCTTCATGTAACTGATATACTCGACGAAGTCAGGCGATCCTTCATTATATATACCAAAAAATGGTAATTCTAACAATATTGCTTTTACATTTTTTAGTGTTTCTTTTCCTCCGTGCAATATCTCTAACTCCGCTCCTTGGACATCAATTTTAATAAAATCAAATTTTGTAGTTATGCCATTTTTTGTTATAAAATCATCAAGAGAAAATGTGTTCACAACAATTCCAGTCATTTTTGATCCAAATGTAGATGTCTCCCTGTATAGAGAATCACCTGTTGATGGTTCATCGACATTGCGATACCATGTCTTCTCTTCACTCTTACTTGATAAAATACCTATGTACCCTTTTCCTCGCTTAATATCCTGCCAATTTATCATATGCTCTTTATTACCTTCAATCATAATAGAATTCAATGTTGGAAATATTTTTAACATCGTACGAGTGAAATCTCCTTTATTAGCACCGATATCAAGCATGTTGTTCATAGATATGCCGGCCTTTGTCAAAAATGAATCCAAAGTTGCTCTTGGTTTTGGACGTTGTAGTCTACGACGCTGTACTTGGGATATAGAAGTCGAATTCAAATTACCTTCAGCAATACTTATGATATGCACGCACATGAATAACACAACCAAAGTTTGCAAATACATCTCCTCTTCTGCTCTACCAAATAATATCACCAATACCTAGTATTATCTTGAAAAAAAATGATTTTATCAAATCCATGCAATCTCTTCTATCCAATTTTTATTATGAACAATGACAATTTTGGAAGAAGCAGGGGATAAGGGAACTCTAAAAGTTGTAAGTTGTCATCCCGATTTGTTTGGAATTGAAAAAATTATTCTAAAAAACTAACATAACTTAACATATTGAATGCAAGCTGCTCGTAACTGCTCTAATCCAGCTAAGGGTTTGCCTGGAAGATTAACGAAAGGTGCAGGAACACACCTTGCTTCTTGGCTTCAAGAAGTCAATGCAATGAGTGTTGAAGAAGCACAAGAACTTCTGGACAGTTCAGAATCTGTAAGTGAGAATAAAAAAGGAGAAATGTCACTTGCGGGGCTACTTGAAGCTCATGGTGAACGTGCTGGACATAGTAGACCATTCACTAATGTGGCCTATTCAGGTGATGTTCTTGTAACGAAAGATCCCGTAGGAATGCGGTTGTGGCGGGCTCGAGGTGATTATGCACTATTGCGAGTTGTATCATGTCGTGGTAATGATGCAGCTTTTCACCCAAATGGACAATTTATAGTTACAGGAACCAGAGGTGGAAATGGAAAGCACCTGAAGATTTGGGGACCAGCTGGAGGTGGTGGGCACACATCGAGCAAACGCAGCATTGTCCACAAAAAGTAGTGCATGCAAGTCGATATGAGAGAGAGAGAGAGGGGGGGGGGCAGAGGGGATTGTATGAATATAAACTAAATGCTGTCTCCGTGTAGTATCTTCAATAACTGAAGATTCATTATGTGCTAATTGTGATTGTTGCAAGATAATGATGATATCTTCAGTTGTCATGGCATCTGCTGTATCACCATTGAAGGTTGTGTAAATCAATAGGGGATAATGTCTTGTAAGATTATCCCCAAGTGTTCGGTGTAATGAATGATTAAAGCAGAGGAAAACAGTGTAGATCTCACTTGAGTAGAGCCATAGTGATACGTAGTTACCTAAAAATATATTATCTTACTATTTTTCATTTCTACACTATTGTACAATTGTATCTTCACCATTCTTCTCATCCTGTGAGCACTTGCCTATTCCTGTACACTTTGTTAAATTGAGGATATTCCATAATACAACAGAATGAAATTGTGATAGCTTGCAACTTTCCAGACAGAGCTAGAAAAACAAATAAATAGGTCCTCCAATTTACCTACCTTCTAAGTATAATCATCCTTAATGTAAGTCATATTCAAAACTCTGTTAGAAGAAGATTTTTATAAAAAGTTATACCATACTCACTTTCATCACGACACAGCACTTCCCGTCTTTCTGCCATATATAGTTGTTCTTTGGATACTTGTAATGGTAATTTTAATAATTTAGATACATCAGTAGCTTGCAAGCCACTTATGCCTTGTGATCTTTCTTGTACCTGTGCATCATAACTGCTGTTACTTTTATCACCATTATACAATGACAATATTCGTGTACAAATAGCTTGCTCCGATAGTGAATTCGATTGAACTACAAGGACACCAGATTTAAATGATATTAATTTCATACCAAGATTAAGAGCTTCCAATGATGCCACCGCGCTTCGTAAATCTTCTGGTGAAACTAATGACGTACCCCTTGCCCTATTGTAGATACAATATAAATCCGTCAAAGTAACCATACCACCCATTTTTTCTAATCGATTGTCAGTTGATAAGAGATCTCCGATTTGTCTTGCTAGTTGTTCATAATATGCACCACCACCAGTGGAAGTCTTTGTAACAGGGTTAATCATTCCAATAGAAAGGAGTACACTGCTAATATCGTCATCACTATTACTATCATCATTCATGACAGCCGGCTTGTTTATTGACCCTTTCTGCATATCTCTGTTGCTACTCGAAGATGAAGCATACTTTGAAAATTTATCAACCATATTAACAACATCTTTCGCTCTTTCCATTAATGTTGCTAAGTCTTGCGTTGCTTCTTTTGTTAATGCACTAGCTGCAACAAGAGAATCTTGATGTTTTTGCAAAATACCACCTATGCCGCTTTGGTTGACCTGTTTGATAGGTGTAGAGCATGTGCTTGGAGTCGCGGTGTAGCTTATACCTTTTGCTGCTGCTTCTCTTCTTTGTGCTTCCTTGTTTTTTGCATCTAATTCCTCCCATGATCGCTTTGTCAAAGCTTGTTGTAATAAACGCAGAAAATTATTCTTTCGATTATCATCTAGTCCTATTCCACCTCGTTCAAAGCCTAAACCAATATCACTTTTTAAATGTTTTTCATTGTCTCTATTTTCAACCTTTCGTCCAATACATATACGAATTCGTGTTGATCGCCGAAGCACACCCTGAGCACAATCTTCTACAAACTCTACAGAAGATAGTGGCACAGCCCAAGCTGTCAAACCCGCGGATGAAGCTCGTCTAGTCAATACAATAATGCGCATGTTAGTTAGGGTTAGCATAGATAGTTGACCCTCAAATAGCTCACTGGCTATAACTGTTCCCTTTTGAGAAAAAACATGGACACCCTCTGTCTCACTCTTGATTTCAACCTCATCCTCATAAAACACAACTCTTCCAGCAGAACTCAACGTGGCAAGTACAAATGTGTTCATAGCTAGTGCAATATCACGACTAAGGGAACTATCTCTGATTTCGCATGTATCCTCCTTTAAAAATCCGGAAAAATCATACTGCCGCAAAATTTGCCGGGATGACAGAAGCCCAATTTTGGATGAAAAACATGAGCTACCCAGGAATTACATGGACCTTTTAGTGCATGGAGGGTATATATGAGATGGGTATTATTTTGAAGTGATTGTGACCTTTTGCATTGGGTCCTACGAAGTGCTGTAAGCGGGCAGCAGCATAGAGGCATAGAGTGCATTAAGTAAAAGTTGACCTCGCTTTGGGCTTCTGAAATTGCGATGAAGCATTGTTTGCATCTGCATTGTGATAAGATGTTCCGATCTCTTCTGTTGCTGTTCATTGTTTTATCATCTGCATGTCTAGAAGCAAGGCAGCATAGGAGGGGATTGGGAGCTTCATCGGGACGTCAAGTAGAACTCAATGGCAAAACATGCAACCTTGCGTTTCCTATGCTTTCGAATCCAGAATTGCTACACCATTGTCCATTGCACAAAGATTTTCCAGATGATCATAAGTGTTCTGGTGACATTTGTAATTGCCAATCATGTCATGAAGGAATTAGGCAAGTGATGAAGGAAATAAGGGAATATACACCATATCCAATATCAAATGCTGATTTTATTTTATCTGAAAATTCTACAGCTCATGGTTTGAATGGTATAAGATTAATGCGAGCATTAAAGAAAGCTCAAGAACCAGCTAAAAATGGTGACGAACCAGTAAATATATTTGTATTTGGGAGTTCCATGACTCTAGGTGCAAATTGTGAGACCCCTTGTAATGATAAATTGGAGATGTGTGCATGGCCAGCAAGATTAGAACATACATTGAATCACATACCAGTTCAATGTGATGGTGCAAGTGTAGATGATGTTGTTACGGAAACAACATCACATAATAATGTGAGTGCCCACCATCATCATCATACATTACGTAAACATCAGAGACGTGGCTTTGTTATTCATAATAAAGCTGCTCATGGTCATAGTAGCGGAACTTGGGCTACATTTGGATTTGGTAATACTTCGGCTATGGACATAGCCATTATTGATTGTGCTGCAAATGATAGAAATGATCACATTGGTATCAAAGATCTATCAATTTATACCGAGACAATAATAAGATCTCTTTTAGCATTACCATCAGCACCAGCTATAATATACTTGAGCACATATAGTGGTAGTCAACGTCTAATATTAGAACAAAAGAGAAGTAAATATCCGTTTACGGGAATGCCTTGTGCAGAAATGGGTCACCAGGATCACTACTATCCAGTAACATCGCATTATGGTGTTCCTATTGTGTCTTACAGAGATCTTGCAATGAAAGGCGGCGCATGTAGATTTCATTTAGCAGGAGGTTTTGCACATGCCACGTGGAGGGTACATCAATTGGTAGCAGATACCATGGCTCATTTTATCGTATCACAGGGAATAATGGCCATGACTACTGATAATCACGATGTTGATGATGAAAAGAAGATACATATTCCTCCACCTGTTCACTCATTGACGTCATTAGAAGGAACATCTTTATGCACAATAGCTACTACAAGTATGTATAATTTAGAAAATCGTCCTGTGTTATCTCATCTGGATCCAGTCGAAACAATTAAATCTGATGGGAGACAACACGGAATTGGGATACTTGAGATGAAAAATGAAGGGTGGGAATGCTATGATGACACATCTACTTCTGCTACTACCACAAATTCAGGTAAGGAAGATCGCCATCGTTATGGCTGGATTGCTACGAAATTACCGGCAGTAATGGAGATATCCGTAAAAACGTCATTGGCGGGCTCCATAGGTATTACATATTTATGTTCATATGAAGGTTTCAGTGGAGCATTGCTGACCATTGATAACCATAGCTACACAATCTCAACTAATGTGAAAGGTATACAGAGCTCACAGCAACTCCCAAATAACGGGGTGATCACAGCGAAGTGGGATGACCATTTTTCTCTACCTTCTACGCTAATGATTCGGCGTCTGCCTAGGGGAGTGCATAATGTTACACTGCACCTTCTTGCCTTCAATGACCTTCGCCTTGGGGGAAAAAGCCATGAAGATAATGGCAAGTTTAAAGTACTAGACATTACCACTTGTTAAGCGCTTATTTTGTGTTTTAAGTTTGTTATGTTGTTTGTTTGTAGCCTCAGTAAAGTGTGGACAATCGTTAAATCATATAAAAACTAATTAACCTTTATAAAAAAATCCTCCGAAATAATACAACTAATTCACCTATGCAACAGCTTTAATTATTTAACTTATGTGTATGCATTATATATAATGTATATATATATGAGAGTCAAATATGAATACAATTTATTTGATGTGATAAATACAATCTTATATAGATTATTAAAATCAGAGTTTTTTTTTCTACCATATTTAAACAAATTCAATACCGTATGATTCAGTAATGGAATATTATTATAAAATGTATTTATATTAAAATTTTAAAGTTATGCTTCTTTTCCAATATTGGCATAGCTAGCAAAATAAGATGATTCCTTAGGGTCATTGAAAAGAGATACTACTGTATAAGCCCAAGTTTTTGGTAGATTTCCCGCAAAGTTATCATCATCACAAAACTTTGGATGAGACCAATGTACAGTGTCGATAGGCTCAGAAGGCAAAGATACTGTTGAAGATTCTGGTTTTGTTGTCAAAGTAACAACAGCTTTTTGCATATCTTGACTTGAGAATGCAAAATATTTTGCTTTTGCTGAACACTTCACCGAAAATTCTTTGCCTTGCTCAACCCAATTATTATCATTAAGATCAGAACTTTCCAGTGAATGAGGCAAAACTTGTAAATTTTCATCTACAAAAACAATACCATTCATACACCACTGACCTTGTTTAGTAGCACCTTCGTGATGTTTAATTCTAATAGTTATAAGGTTACTCATCATGAGACTATTAAGATTTTTCCAAGATGAAAAAAATGGTTTCATTCCATTGGAAAGAGGTTTTAAAGGTATCACAGTATATGCATGAGATTCTGATTTCATACTTTGGACGAGATCCTCCCAAGGTGTTGAGCAATCTGCATATTCTTTATTGGACCAGTGTACAGTATCAAAAGGTTCAGAATACAAAGATATAGATTCTTTTGAAGCTTCTGGGTATATCACACTAACACTAGCCTGAGTCATATGCATACTTGATAAAGCAACAAAATTTGCTTCTGGAGGGCAAATAATAAATGATATACCATTAAGTTCTCCATCACATCTAGAGAGTGTGCACTTTTTACTTGTGTTGGAATCATATTGAACTTCAAAAGGTTTTCCAAAAATAGGTTGCGATGTTAAACATAAATTCCAGGAATCTGGACTATTCAAAACATCGTCCTCAGGGGCAAGTCCACTTTCATGACGAAGTGCAATAACGAATTCGCCTGTATCTTTATCAAAACCTTCAAGGAACCTCTCCTTTCTTTCCTGTAGTAACATCTCAGGACTCTCTTCAGTCTCCTCCGGGTATTCCTCTTCTTCTACTGATGCACCACCTCCCATTGTAAAGTTCTTGTAGTTCGAATGTAGGCTATTAAACCTTATCAAAAAAACGAAAGGAAAATCCGGGAAAGTATTCGCCGGTTACCCCGGTGAGAACAGCAATAAAACGAGATACCTAGGAATTACATGGACCTTTTTTTGCATGGAGGGTATATATGAGATGGTATTATTTTGAAGTGATTGTGACCTTTTGCATTGGGTCCTACGAAGTGCTGTAAGCGGGCAGCAGCATAGAGGCATAGAGTGCATTAAGTAAAAGTTGACCTCGCTTTGGGCTTCTGAAATTGCGGTGAAGCATTGTTTGCATCTGCATTGTGATAAGATGTTCCGATCTCTTCTGTTGCTGTTCATTGTTTTATCATCTGCATGTCTAGAAGCAAGGCAGCATAGGAGGGGATTGGGAGCTTCATCGGGACGTCAAGTAGAACTCAATGAGGCTGGGCTAACAACTACCGATTTGTGCTATAGTACACATGAATTACGAATGCAATCCTTGAAGGGTAAATGGGAGAATCTTGATGTTCTTGAAACACCAGATAACAAAAAATATTACAACTTATCTTGCCCTTTTGAATGGGGAAAGTATAGCTGTATTCATCAAGGTTATATAGCACATGCAGAAAAGAGTCGTAAACGGCATTTTATTCCAAATGACTGTAAACTCGCATATCCATCATTACACAATTCAAATGTATTTTTGTCTAATAGAACTTTGCATTTCAATGGGGATTCATTATTGAAACAGATTATGGTGGCTTTGGGATGTTTGTTAAATGCTGGTAATCATATTAATCATGCATTAACAAACGTCATGTGGAGCGAATGCCCTAATAAGTGGCCATGTCATGGTACACGTAACTGCATTGAGTGCGGACAACACTCTGGATTCGACCATTCTAACATAACATTGAATAGTGGGGCTACATTGCGCTATGGATATTCTGGTAAAACTATGGAGTATAGCATGTCTAATTCTGTGAAAAATGGTGATATTTTAATACTTGAAACCGGTATTCACGAATGGAGTGATTCTAAAAAATTACTACTATTGAATAAGAAATTGATAGAGAATCCAAATATATACGTCATATGGGTTATAACACCTCAGGATGCTTTTTATCCATATGGATACTACAATGAGCGCTGGCTTTTAAAGCATCAAAACTATAGTAAAATGTGTAAGAAATACACAGAACCATTTCGATCAAGATATGAATGGAAAATTCTCAACAATAATACCGAGTATATGAATCATCTCCGTGGTGTTCTTGAAATTGAAGATTTAGAAAATCAAGGTGATTGTAAAGTTGAAAAAGGTGCTGGTAATCATGGAGATTGTGCTCACTATTGCCAACCAGGACCACCAGATATATTAGCAAGTGCACTTTTTACGCAACTTACTCAAATTTTGAAAGAAGAACAATTGTAGTTTTGGAAGCAATGTCCGTCCGTCCGATCTGTTGTGCATGCTTTATTGTGCTATTAATATTTAATTTGTTTTTGTATTATTCACAATATATTATATAAATATTATAGTTTACTATCTTTATTGATATTAACAGAGAATGCATTTCGTGCATCCGTCCGCTCTTGAAGTAATTCAGCTACAGTGCTATCGAGCATTGGTTGTACTGAATCTGATATAGTTAAACCATTGACAATTTCTATAACTCCACTACTTAATCTTCGACAAGGAAAACTGAAATTAAGTCCATTTGGTACACCGTACGTGTTACCATCACTTATAATCGACATAGACAAGAACTCTTCATTGTCACTCTCCCCGGGTGATAACCAATCATGAAGATGTTTTGCAATCGCATCTGCAGCACTCATACCACTACTTGCCCCCTGTGCATTGATTATATCTGCACCACGCTTTTGTACACATCTAGTTAATTCATCTTCAGCTTTGCCCTGTTTTTCTTTATTCAATGGATGATGAAAAAGTATATCCTTAACAGATACCGAAGTACGGCTGGTACTGTCAGAACCAAAGTTTACAATAGCTTGATCGATATAAGGTACTTGTGTAGAACTATGATTACCCCAGATAGCTACACCCTTAATATCTGTTGCTCGCGTAGGTGGAAAATCACTGTACAATGAAGCTTCCTTTCTCGCTTCATTCACATACTTGGAAACGAAATAACGGCACCGTTCTTGATCTAATCGTGTAAGTGCTGTAAAGTTTTGTCTTGGGATCTTGGGTGCTTCTTCCATAGCTACTAATGCATTTGTATTTGCAGGATTTGCAACAACAAGTACCTTTACATCGCTTGATGCGTAATTTTCTAGTGCTTGCGCTTGGGTTAACATACCACGTGCATTTTTTGCAATTAAATCTTTACGTTCCATACCTTGTTGTCGTGGGAAACCACCCAGTAGTATAGCAACTTGGCAATTAGTAAAAGCTTCCCTAGAGTCAATGGTTGCAACTAAACTATTTACAAGTGGATAACAACAGTCTTCAATTTCCATGGCAACACCTTTGAGTCGTTCTGCAGCAAATTCAATATCCAAAAGTTTCAAATTTACAAATACATCAGGACCAAACACTTTCCCTGAACAAATCAATGGAATAAGTGCGTAGGCAATGCGCCCAGCAGCTCCTGTCACTGTTACGTCAAGGACATTTGTTGTTGAACCTGAGTTGGTTGAATCAGTATTCATCATACCAGACATTGAGTAGTTGCAAATAGAAATGGTTATCAATCTTACCAATTTACACAAATCCTACTCTCTGTGTGGTCTTTTCTCGTAATTTTCTGCTGGTTTGTATTTTTTTGGAACGTTGACGTCGTCCTTCGCGCCAACCGCGGACGAGTCTTCAAAGCGCTTGAGATCTAGTGCATAGTACACGTTTAAATGGTATTATAATTACATTTTACTTACAGCAATATCCACATTTCACTACATAAATTACAATATTTAATTAAAATTAATTCCATTGAAGCCATTCCTCTTCGGTGTTCAGCGCGTTCGCGTTCGGATTTCGTGTGTCTCGTACGTCATGTAGACATGACGGTTTACTGCGTACACGATCTGCAATTCTACGTACACGATCAACAACTGCATCAATTTCTACATCAGTACCATCTTTTGTTGTTGAACCTTCAGGACTAATGTAACGGGTATGATGCAACCCTAGATGTCGGGCCAGATTGCTATATCCATGTGCAGCATGAAATTCGATTGATATATCAGGAAATAATTCAACCAGGCCACAACAATTTGGTTTACCTACAGCCATGTGAAATATATGAGTTGTACCAGCACCATGCATGCTAACAAACACACCAGCAGAATGTGATAGTGCTACTTGCTCTGGAAATGGAAGTAAAGCGAAATCTTGTACAGTAACACGTACATTAGGTAATTTCTCTAAAGCATTTTTTAATTCAATGTGATTTTTGATATGTCTACTTGTGCTTTCTTTTAATATTTTCTTATTCTTATTAATAGAACGTAACTCAATAACAATATGCACTATATCGGCTTTAATTGAAGGACTTGGTAATGAATTTTGTCCAAATTCTTCCATCCATCTTCTACGTAAAAATAATGAAAATGATTGATAAAGTGGACTTGCTGCTTGTTTACTGCATTGCGTTTCTTGTCCCCAATCTCCCCAAAACCAGGCAATACCAGGTAATGATTGAAAATATAATTCTCTATAACATATTTTCTTTTTTTGTAATTCAATACCTCTCAACTGCTCTTGAAACCAACTATCATAATAGGCACGATATGGACCATGTTCATCTGGATTTGAATTATTCATAAGTTTATGAGGTATACCACCACCAGGTCCTTTAGCCCTTACACCATCAATATTAATAAGTACACTATGACGTGTGTCGACACCCGCCAAAACTGAGGAAGCCCAAACCGCCATGATATCGTTGAAATAATGACCTATGTTGTATATATCATCATTTGACATGATAAATGTTGGTCTATTTTCAATGATATCACACATATGCTCTTTTGTATCATGTATAGCGCGTTCACCAGATCGATGTAATTTTCCAAGAATTTCAAAGGGGGGGAAATTTTTTTTATCTTGGAAATTTTTATACACCATTTTCCCAAATGTTTGCACAAATCCAGGTTTAAAATTTCTCATTGATAGTCCTGTTTTCATTCTAGTATAATCGATTTCAACATTTTCCATACGGCATAATGTTGATGTTTTCAACTCTTCTATGCAGGCTACATTGGAGTCATTTTTGGCTCTGGTGGATGCTGGCTCGATAATTTTCGTATTTACTGCTCGCCAACGTTTAAAGAATTCCCATCCAAATCTTTGATTACATGTTTGTATTTTACTTAATTTAATCCATTCATTACATTTTGATGTATCCCAAATCTTTTGTTCCTGTCTTGTCAAAGTACCCCAACTTTTACCGAGTATAATACCTGCTGTTCTTTTTTTCATTTCACACCATTCTTTTCCCATAGAACCTTTTGGGAGTTTAGGAGGTGCGCGATAAGCTTGTTCTATTTCAACGGGACATTTTATTAATGTGGGTAAATCATATGATGTAGCAGAGTGCTTGGGTTGCGCACTTACCTTTCGAACTGGATCTCTTGTGTACATGCGTCGTCTCTGATGATCTACATCATCTTTTTCATATACTGTGGATTCGTGTACTTCATAATCAAGATTGTGATTAGGGTGCGCATATACACTACCATCTTCTATTGCTATCAAATTGAGTAAGCACGCAATGGTGCTCAATACAAACCTCACCCATGATGGCATTATACTACAAAAAGTGTCTATACTGGAGTCTTTTTAATCATTCAAGAACACCATAAAAATGTAGTATGTGGTAGAAAGAAGTGAATGAAATCTTCTTCTCTGGTCTGTCCTCTATCAATTGTCTATGAGCCAAAAATATAGAGTAGATATATATTAGGTGATAGTGCATTTTTAAATTCATGGTATAAAAGTATGTGCAACGTGTGGTGAAGGAGTTATGGTTCTTCTAACTCCACTATTTTTGTTATCTTCTGTACTTCATTCTTTCTTTCTAAGACATTGTCATATGAATTTGATGGACTCAATCAACATCACAGACGGGAACTAAGTTCAAGGTCTGGTAAGATAAATTCGCATGCAACTCGAGGAATCCCTTTAAATAGTGCACTTGTACATATGAATGAAAAACGGCATCATAAAAACAAATTAGGAAAGTCCGCTTCTGAGTCGGATCCGCTGGAGTACGTTACTTTGCAGCCCCATCCTTTGGGAGATCTTCGTAAAAGTAGTAGCAAACTAACAGGTATATTACAAAAGGTTCTAGCGGAAGTCTTGGATCCTATTGTGCGCAATGATGAAGGTATGGTGAAGGTAATAAGAGACGTACATAGAAGCGTCTCTACAAAGGCTACATCAAATAAGGAAGCATTCTGGGAGAAAATTAGTTCGATGTCACAGAATAATCGTAGTGGGGAAGCCGTGAAGGGACAAAAAGAGGAAAACATTCCAATTACGTCAGAATACCGTAGCTCTTTACGTTGGCAATGCACCAACCACTTGGCATGCGAAGAAGCTCGTACTTTAGAGATAGATAATGCCATATTTTACAATGGTACCTTATACCTCAACAATCCTGATCAAAAATCATTACATGTTATACAAGAGATTCATCAAATATACAAATCAAAGGAAAGGCATTTGCCACCAAATCATCATAAAGATGGTGCGAAATTAATATGGAAACCTGGTCCGAAAATTGTGATATATGATATCAATACCAGTAAACATGATTTCAATAAAGACAAAATGTATGGAACAAAAGATATTCCAAATAGTTGCACCAGTGTATGGGATACAACTGCATATTTCCATATTCCATGGGAAACATCTAATAATGCTCATGCATTGGTAGATAATGTCCTGCAACTACTACTGAACTTAGTAGTACAATATATTTCTGATGCCGCTAAGGGGCATACGGTGGACCGTTCACATCGGTCCCTATTTTTATATAAAAACAAGTTTGGCGGTACAGCTACAATATTCGACTATCTTTATATTCTTTTCCCTGATAACATATACAAAGCAGATGATATTTTTAATTCAGATAAAATACATTGTTTTCGACATATCACATGGACAAGACCAGCCAAATTGCATTCTACTGATGGTTTATGGAAATTATTGCGTATAATGCAAAAAGTAGTCAGACGTATAAACAATTTGGCATTTATGCCTAATAATAATACTAAATTATCCCAAAATACAAAAATCGTTAATATTTCTCGAGGCAAATTTATGACAGCGAATAAATACCGCTATTTAGAAGTAACATCAGAACGTGCTCTCTTGAAATCCCTTTCTAAGGTACCAAATGTAGTTGTTAAGAATTGCTGTGATTGGAGGGCATCGAAATCTTTGGCAAGCACGATCTCTTTACTTGCAGATGCGGATATATGTATCGGGATTCATGGTGCTGGATTGTCTAATTGTTTCTTTGGGCCACCAGGTATGATTGTGTATGAAATACAAGTACCTACTGCGGTGTATTTTGGTTATGATTTTTTTATGAAGATTGCACATTCTACTGGAGGGACACATGTAATGTATTTACCTGGTCATGCGGAAATGACGGAAAATGGTGTTGCACTCAATAATTATACCATTGCAGACAGCACTGATCTTATCAATAATCTTATCACCAAACAACGTAAAGAAAGAAGCCTGAATAGTATTTCGAACAATGCTGACTTTATTGTCAATAATGTGAATACAACTAGACTCAGTTTAATTTCAAGTCTAGATTTTGTTTTAGGTCAATCAAAGAAACAAACAAAATTTATCGTTAGCGAGGGGCCATTCAGCGCCTCTGAGTACTGGATGCCACTGGATGTACTAGGCCCAAAAGGTCTATCCAATGAATCTTTTGATGCTGATATTATTCCACTTTATGCTCAACCTCCGTTGTACTCTAAGCTCTCTTATCAGAATTACTGTGAGAGTTTACCATACTACAAGTGGAGAATTTATACTCGAAAATTGCGAGGAATTCCATGTCCAGAGTGCGCACCTTGTGATGGAAAGCGAAGAATCATGGTTAAGTGATCATATATGTATGATTGACGTATAGTGAGTACAGTGAAAGAGTGGTATTCATATGTGAAGCTATAGGAGACTGGGGTCGCCTTAGGCTAGTGTGTTGGGTGGTTTGTGTTAAGATGATTAGGATTCTAGGTGAGCAGTAGAAGTGAAACTCGAAGTTAAGATATTTAGAATTAGATAGATCCAATTACTTTTAAACTTTAATACAATACCAGACATTAAGTTACTATTTTAATTGCTCACTAATACGGTATAATTTTGTTGATTAGTGGCACATTAACGGCAAATAATATAGTTTTCTATATCAATAATAATTTTGCTATGGCATAAACTTCAACTTGATACCATGTACTCATTTATCAGTGGTAGCTGTCGTGGTAGTGGCCATCTTGAATGCGGAGAGAAGATTGTATAAGTGATGCCATGCATACCAATCAGGAGTATAGCTGTACTGCGAAGATTGCCAATGAAGAGTATCGATTCTACAATTTGTACGCATACTTTCTATTTCACTTATATTCCAAAGCAAAAAGCTATCTGAAGGAAGAGTAGCTTGTAAGGTATCGCGAAACATATTGTTTAGAATAGGTATGTAATCCCACATGTAATAAGCTAGGGTATCATACATTCCAGCGACTCTATTGTACACTTCCGGCCAAGTACTTGAAGGATCGAGTCGATTCGAGGCATATGGTTTCTTAGTTACATTTTGTGGTTGAGCGTTACATGCAGTTGTGAAGTCTGTAACTCCCCACCTGGCCGATTTCCATATTAAAGTCGTTTTTTCACTGTATTTCTTCTTTCCATTTACTGTATCCTTTTTAGCTATTATGTTTTGAAATGTTTTTGTAAACTCATCAGCATGTTGTTGTATTAATTTATGCACATCTTCATTGGTTGCATTTTCATTTTTGAGGAAAGCTTGTTGTATTAATCTGGGTACATGCGCACCAGAGCTGAAAATTACATTTCCATAATCTCCATGTAAAAGTTCATCTTGCCAATAGTCGCACAAAACATCGTGAGTGTCTACAAAGTACCGGTACGATCCCACGCCTCTATTTTTCTTAAGATGGATTGGATGGCCTATTAAATAATTATGATGAACATATGCTAAGTTCACAGGCTCAGTGCAAGCGTTACTACATACACTCCGATGTTGCACATAAGATTCTCCATCTCTAAGTCTATCTGGATTCCGGTGTACATGTGCGTGTGTTCCATTCAAATCTAAGTAATCCGACTTTTCATCTACAGGGCAAAGAAATTCTGTGCCTGGAACACGATGAGCAAGTTCTGGTTGTAAATAATCCTTTTTTACCGACCTTATGCCGATTGATGCTGTGCTAGATATTACTTCATGTCCGCCAGTAAGTAGCAGTGTCCCTGCACGATAAAAACTAAGCATAGTGCTGTCGCCAACGAGCAACATATTCTGGCATTTAAGAACAGAACGACAAAACGCTTCAACATCAAAACTTTCCAATGGATCGCATTTATTCCCCGGCTGATATGCCCAATGATCTTTCGACCGAACGTTACCAAAAATGTCCTCCCTCACCCACGTACCGCTTGGCTCTGACATGTCTTTAGATAGACACTCAAGGCGCTCCTTTGCTTCTGTAATGCTACGAAGTCGAATGCTATGCGTGTGATTCGCTTTTCTCTTCTCTTTCAGCAGTAGATCAAGTGCTTTAATATCTCTACTACTCACCATGGGTCGAATCCCTTCTAAGTCTGCCTTAGCCTTTTGTTCTCGAATCAACTTTTCCTCTTGTTGTTTCAAGATAATGATCTTTTTAACAACTTTGTGCCTCTTTTCAAATGAAGGTCTAGTACTTGTTGCGCTTTGTCTTTCAAAAGCGAGGATTACATGGGAACCCAGAATCAGCAGCAACAAACCTAAGGCTGTGACCACCGAATATGTAGCTGACATATCTCACTTCAAGAAACTTGTACGAAATACCAATGGTATATGTACTTCATAGCATGCATGGTATATGTATGATTTTATCCCGTAGGCATGCCGTGCAAACTCAGAGATTTGTTATATATTTTGGGGATGAAATATTTTTAGTGAATGCATTTATAGATTGAAAATACCTCTCGTTCTACCACAAGTTCGATCTAGAATTTTCAGGGGAGGGCAGGCAGCAGGCAGGCAGCCCCGCCCGGCAGCGCAGGGGTGGAGCCGGCCGGCTAGGACTTTCCATGTTTACCAAGTTCCAAAGCCAAAAATATAGAGTTAGATATAGGAGCATATTAGGTGATAGTGCATTTTAAATTCATCGTATAAAATAAACACATTTATTATTGCGACGTGTTTATGGTGCTTCTAACTCCACAATGTTTTTCTTTCTTCTTCTGTGTTTAGTTTTGTTCGGTCACGTTTCATCGAAATTAGATGAAGATGTGCTGATGGTTGCAGATTTGACGAAGCCTTATAATTTAAAAAATCCTAAAGGAATTAATATATTTCATGGATGGTCCCAGGGTTCCCAAGATCGAATGGTTCATGACGCACTACGGCAAACGAAAAATGGATATTTCATAGAAGCTGGAGCCTACGATTGTGAAAAATATTCCAATACATTATATTTTGAAAAGTATCACAAATGGAAAGGTTTATTAATTGAAGGAGGTCCAGATTTTATACCTCATTGTAGAAGAATCAATCGGCACAATTCATCGCTTGCTTGGGCTGCCCTAGATATTGGTGATGGTAACAAATATTTGTCATTTAAATCTGCTGGTCCTTTAGGTGGCCTAGTTGAAACTAACTTGAATAATGAAAGAATAGAAGAATGGATTAAGGGTAAAACAGATAGTAAAGGAATTGGTGTTGGCACAATATCACAGGTACCTGTGCGTACAATACAAGAGTTACTGTTAGCAGATGGGAGAAAATGTGCAAAAACTTGTTTTCAATACAAATCTAATAACGAATTAGAAATAAAAGATGATCAAAATGTATCTATTGATGAAACTCTTATTGTTGATTTCTTTAGTTTAGATACCGAAGGGAGTGAAGCATTTATCTTAGATGCAATTGATTTTAATAAAATAACAATTGGTATTATTTTAGTTGAATGGAATGGTAATAAAAAACAAATTGAAAGTATTAGAAATGTCACATCATTCAAATTTAAGGATATTCTGGAAGTTGAATTAAGTGATGAGTATTTTGGAAAATTAGATCGAATGTTTTATAGTCAAAAATATTTTGATATGAAGGGTTGGGGAAAGCCAAATGATGGTATAAGTATGTATAAAAATGAAAGAAATCAGATTCGTATCCATTATAAATATTTTGAAAGACTTAGTAGAAGGAAGAAGAATCAGCACAAGATGCCTAGAACGACCACACCAAAGCTTAGTAACTAGACTACGTTATATTTTTGGTAAATGGACGAATACCAGTAGAAATATCTTAGTAGACACGAATAAGATTATTATATTTTGTGGTTAGTTTAATGTAAGTTGTCTATTAAATAATTTGTGGATGTAAGATTACCAAAATATAGACAAAAAGGTATTAGATTAATTCGTCATTCACAATAACACACACTCTATCTCTATTATCTCCGTGTTGAAACTGGTAGTAAGAATGTTATTTCTCTTTCATTCCAGTTGAGGATCGTTTTGGGCCAAGGGTAACGCATTGCGTGACTTAGCATCCTCCTGGCCTATGCTACGGAGAATATCCACCAGCAGCGTCTCGCAAAATAATACATCTGCAAGATTCTTTCTAACCACTTTTTCTTGTTCTTTATTCATTCGTGCCTTACTTGCATAGTGGGGTCCATTTTTGTTTAGAAATGACATATTCTTTCCTCTGAATATCGAAGATATACACGCGTCAAATGTTTTCATATCATCTACAACACCAATACAAACAAAACGCTTCATCACATTGAGGCTCGCCGCAATATGTCGACGACATTGAAATTCTATAGGTATTCGATACTTGTCAATATATGACATATATATGTCATCCTGCTCATTTTCCAAAGGGAAAAATGCTTTCTTTGGTTTTACGCCTTCCTTACGGAGTGCATGTCGCAGATCTGGCATATAAGGCTCTTGTTCGTATAATTTACTTTGTACTAATTTAGACGAATCATCTAAGTCCGCTGTCAAATAAAATAATGTATCAAAATATGCTGAAGATTTAGTTATATTGCTATTGCTATAAACTTCAGGGCTGACAGATAGAATATCTTTCCATCTATTTTGAAGTATCAAAAAATCTTTCATTGGTAACGTTTTAAGATAATCGAAGCCATTTGCATAGTTCCACAGACTAATTGCCTTATCTATCGGATCCCGTACAATAGTGACCATTTGATCATCTGGATAGCGGTAATTCATAACAACATAAGGTGCGTGTCCATAATAATGAAATGCACTGTTAGCCTTTTTTGAAGCCAATCGCAAAGATCTCTTCACAAATGTACCTGCAGCTTTAGGCACATGGATGAAGGACATACCATTTGTATGATTTTGTTCTGTGTTTTGTTGTGAACGTAAATAGTTTTGTCTATACTGCATTATTTGATTGTCCAGAATGGTATGTTGCAAATGCAATCGATTGCAGGAACTATGTGAGACACAATCATAATCTTTTGTATTGTATTTTTCGTCCAATTCTCCTGAAGCTGCATATATGTCGACTTCAGCACTTAATTTTGCTCTCCTTACCTCAGCTTCTTCCCAAAATATATCAGCATTCTTTTCTTCCAGCACAGTCAACATTTCTTTGATTTGAGAGTCCTTTTTTTTCTTGGCAGCTTCACGGAAAGGCTTTTTCTTTCGACGACGTTGTTCAGCTATTCTTAACAACTTATCTTTGGATGGTACTCCATAATTTGAAGTTTCCCTGGTATGTGCGTGGACTGCATGCTGGGTACACAGCATCAGCAACAAGGCAAGCATGCATAGGATGGAATGAAAGTACTTCATAGCATGCATGGTATATGTATGATTTTATCCCGTAGGCATGCCGTGCAACTCAGAGATTTGCCATATATTTTGGGGATGATACCTCTCGTTCTACCACAAGTTCGATACAGAATTTGCAGAGGTCTGTGGTCAGTTGACTGTCAGTCACAGTCGTCAGGCAGCACTGCTCAGCCCAGGGGTGGAGCCGGCCGCCAGCTAAAACTTCAACGGGGGAAAGAAAGGTTTGGAGGAGATAAAACTTGTGATTTATCCTATATAAAGAGAAAGTGTAGGTGAAATTTGTTGATTTGCTCATAGCTGCTGCATTGAATTGAATTTCAGATCGTTTTTGGACCTGCAAGTGAATCGCCTTAATCTACGATATCTTGAATGATTATGGAGAATAGTGATAGTGAAGGAGAAGTTGATTTTGAAGGATGGGAAGAGGCGGAAGATGAAAATACAGAGGTAAAGTCCTTATTTTGTTCAAATATCCTTCCTTCTGTATCAGCTTTACTAAAGCATGATGAAGATATCTTTGGCTTTGATATGGTGAAGTGTTGTCAAGCAGTGGGTATGGATGATATTTCATTAATTATGTTGGTTAATTTCATACGAACAAGGGTCAATGAAAATGATAATGGTGATATAAAATCTGAATTCGCAATTGCTTTACAAGCAGAAATATGTCAACATCCAGAAATTGTCTCTGATGAACGTTATATGGTACCTGTGTTACAAAGTGACGATACACCAGATCCTTTATTATATCTTCTTAGCGAGGCCCTTTCTATGCCTCTTAATGATGATGAAGAAATTTTTGATAAAAGTGGTGATAAAAACGTTGCTTCACAGCCCAATGATCAGTCCAGTAATGATAACAATCAAAGTTTGAAAGAACTTCAAGCTGAACTTGAAAGATATAAAGCACTTGTATCTACTTTGGTTACCTCAGATGAAGGCAGTAGTGACAATAAAACAAACAAAAAAGATGATAAAACTGAATCAGCAGTCGATCTTCCCAATGATGAATACTATTTCGATTCCTACGGCCAACTTAGTATTCATGAGACGATGCTTCGTGATAAACCCCGTACTACAACTTATGGTGCAGCTATGTTAGAAAACCCTGAGTTTTTCAAAGGTAAAACTGTATTAGATGTAGGATGTGGTACTGGAATTTTATGTATGTTTGCCGCAAAATCTGGTGCTAAAAAAGTAGTTGGTGTAGATCTTAGTAGTATAATAGAACGAAGTAAGAAAGTTATTGATAAAAATGGTTATTCTAATATTATTACTTTAGTTCGTGGAAGATTAGAAGAAACTAAATTACCATTAAAACAAGGTGAGGTTGATATTATTGTGAGCGAGTGGATGGGGTATGGTCTCTATTTTGAAAATATGCTTACCAGTGTGTTATACGCAAGAGAAAAATATTTAAATCTAAAGAATGGTGTTATTATGCCAAGTGAAGCATCTTTACATATTGAAGCAATGTGTGCACGAGGTGAAGATGATCGTGTTGGTTATTGGTCTGATGTATATGGATTTGACATGTTAGAGATGAGAGACATGTTGACCAAAGAAGCACAAGTACAATATGTAAATACAAATTCTATCATAAGTCAAAGAGAGCATATTCATAACTTAGATATAGCTGTTGCAAAAGATGAGGAACTTGATTTTGACGTGCCATTTTCATTACAAATAAATAGTGACGGCAACACATTACATGGTGTTGTTATATCATTTGATACACTATTTGGTCAAGGTAATTTAAAAATAGATAATAATAATAATAATAATAATAATAGTAGTAGTACTACATCTTTTGTTGAAAAGGTATTAAGTACTGGTCCAGCTGCACCTGCAACACATTGGAAACAAACTGTATTATGGTTCGAAATGGAAAAACGTATTCATGTCAAAAAAGATGCTATAATTAAAGGACATCTGAGTTATTTACGATCTAAAGAAAATCAACGTGATTATGATATTATACTACGATGGAATGATCCTCATACTGGTAATGAGTTTATTCAAACATATGTTCTTGCAAGTTAAACATAATACAGCACAGACAAGACAGCAAAAAGGGAGAATTTGATTATTTTTGATAATATAAATAAATTAATTAAATTTTACTTATTTATACTGTTTACACTTATTGACTGTCTTACTACTACCTCCAATGTTATTTCACTCTAATTTAGCTGGTGCTATTTATACAGTATTTTCTGGAATATATTCAGAAAGTGATTCATACCCTTCAGGTGCATAATCAAAATATTCTGGATGTTTCAGATACAAAGTTACTTGACCACCTCCGAATGCTGCAACTGCAATACCAACAAATACAGGCATATCACTATCACCATCAAGACCTAAACAAAGGAATGCAACAAAAATTATGAATAGCGCTTTTCCCATAGCAGAGAATAAAAATCCAAAATTACGTCGTAACATATGATCTAACCAAACAATTCTTTGTGTTTGTGCTATCTCAAATGCTGCTAAAAGTATACTAAAAAAGATCATATATGTAGCTACAAAAATTTGACCAGATCCTGTTACACTTGATACTTCTTCCATATGAATACAAGCTGTGACAAACATAAGTACACAAAGAACCAATGTAATACCTTTAATACCAAAAAAAATCATACGGGCTTTTCTTTCCTCTTCTGGTGAAAGTCTACGTCCTTCAACGCTACCCACAGTAGCGGAATTAACAGCTTGCACTCGTGGTGGACTATACGCTGCAGGCTTAGGACTACTCTTACCTTCCTCCTCCTCAGCAAGCCAGCTTGGTGGTGCTTGGTTTGCTAACGACATTTTTACACCAGACTCTACACTTAATTCTACACAATACCTAAACCTCAATCCTTAGTTTCCCAAATGTAAGTTCTTCACTTGTAAAATCTCGGGCCCCGGACGGAGTTTTTGTGTCGACTCGTCTTGACTTTTATTTCTCTTTCTCTCAGGGAAGAGAAGAATTTGACAGGGTGTAGTGATTTGATTAAGTATACAAGTATACATTATTAATATAAAAATACATATTATTTGTAAGCATCATAAATGTGGCTAACCTGCTGATAATTTTGACCAGGATTGAGGTCGGTAAGCAGAACAAATTGGCTTCTTGAAATCCTTA
>JACKZZ010004821.1_pt1 | contig 36977 bp, 15 predicted proteins | sample 8027871 | NCBI WGS metagenome assembly JACKZZ01 (sample SAMN15724774, study PRJNA655200) | protist metagenome | isolation source: fluorescence activated cell sorting (FACS) single amplified genomes of... | place: USA: West Boothbay Harbor, Gulf of Maine | collected 2000-07-19
TCCAATCTTGATGATGATGATGCTGCTACTGCAGGTCCTCTTGTAGATGGTTATGAAAAAGGTTCGAATAATTATGCAGATAATAAATATTACATGGCATATGGTACAGAGGATGCTAAAGCACAGTTTGCTGAAGAAAGTCTTCAAGTTCATTCAGGTTTAAAAACAGCAGAAGCACAACACGCTGCAATGATGGAAGCTGCTATGATCGATGTCAATCCTGATGATGCTCAAGATATGAATAATAAACGCCGTATCATGAGATGGGATGCTAAAAAGCGAAAATATGTGAAACAATCATTACAAGAAATTGCCAATTTAAAGGGTAATAATAAATCACGTTCAGAAGGTGGTACTGGTAAAGGAAAATCTGCAAAACCAGTTGGTGATATGTATAATAAATGGGTGAAGAAAACTCATCGAGAAATCAATACATTCAAAGTAATGTCCGATATCGGTACAGATTATGGTGATAACGGTGCAAATGGTCGTCCAATGCCTAAATGGAAGCATAATATGGATGTTCCTAGTGAATTAAAGAATGAAGATCAAATTCGAAAGGAACATAAAATTAAAGAGAATCTCAAAATGAAGAATCTTCCTAAGGAAAAACGCAAAAGCATGGAGGCAGCTGCTAAAAAGAAGAAAAAAACTGCAGCTAATGCTGAAGAAAAGAAAGGGAAATTTGTTCATAAAGCAGCACGAAAGCAAGTTAAAGCTATATATACAGGAAGACGCTGAGAAACCGACCAACCAACCGAGTGGCTACGGAACTGAGGTTCTGAGGAGAGTAGGTTCTTTTATATAACCTCCTAGAGAAGCTATTCGTGGAAGTACATTTTTGAATCGTACATAATAGAAAAATAAAGAGAATTGTATATTATTGTAAATAATAAACTGGAAGGTAAAAATGTGGACCCCGAACTCGACTTGAAGGAGATGTTTCGGAGACGTACGTACGAATGACGAGACCGACGGGAGACCCTCAACAGGCTTTTGCATCAAATCCTCCCTCTGTCTTGCTACGCAACAGTTGAGAGATAAATAATACCCTACCTCAAACTATACACTTAATAAAGAGACATTTTCATAGACTCCTAGTCATTTAAGTGGTAAAATCGAGCGTGGTGTGAGTGACCATGTCATATATCAACCCAGACTCCAAAGAGGCTGTACTAGCACATAACAAGCAAGTAAAGGAGACATGGGATGAAATGCAATCACTCGCTGCGGAGACAGATGCCTTGTTAAGTACCTGTAAAACTGGTAAAGACAAGAAGACGACAATGCCAAAGGGCATGAAGACCGGTGGTGCTAAAGATCACTTCGATTCTACAAAAAATGGTGGTAAAAACAAAACAAAGACCAGTATGGATGATAGTACGATTCGATCTAGTGGTAAACTTGGTAAAGGTAAAAAGGGTAAATCATTAAAAGGTAGTGGTGGTCTTAAAGGTAGTCAAAGTACAACAAAATTAGAACAACAGCAATTTGCTCAAACTAATAGAGATGGCATGGGCTTATCACTCGATGGTCCAATGTTTCAATTTGATAAAACGCGTGATCTTTATGCAGAATCAATGGGTAGAGTCACAGTTGAGGTATTAGATGATGCATCACCTGACGTTACACCACGTGGAGAAGAAGAAGAAAAACGACGGAATGATCGCATTGCCGAATTAGCTGCAACATCAGCTCAATTAACATCAATGAAAGAAACTGAAAGTATATATCGTAAAAATGATTTTAATGTGGAAAAAGCACGAATATTAGCCAATAGTGATGTATTTGTATCCGCACCTGGAGTGAGTGCCGGTGATGTCGAACAGGAAAGACAAAGATTACAAAAATTAGAAGAAACAGCTAGAAAAAAGGTTATCAAGCAAGAAAAGGAAGAAACTAAAACTTCTGTACAATTAGCTGGTTTAAAAGCTGTTATGCTATTACAAAAAATATATCGTGGTCATTTAGGTAGAAGGAAGTACCGGTTATCACAACGTCTGAAAACCCTGGAGCAAAAGGAAAAAAATGATACTGAACTCATGTGGATTGAGGTTCGCGATCGTGAATCCGGTGATGTATGGTATTATAATAAATCAACAGGTTTAAGTCAATGGGAAAAACCTGATGATATGTTCAGTGTTATTGCACCAAAGGATAATATCAAGAATGTGACAATGGCATCTAATGCTGCTGTACAAAAAGCTAATAATAATCAAGGTCATCAAGAAAGTAAAAGCGATAAGTTAAAAATTGATATGGCTTTACCGTCAAAAGCTGCTGTTAAAACAGGTAAAAGTGCATTATCACTTGTTGAACAAAAGAAACGAAATGAAGCAGAAAGGACAAAACAAGCAGCAGCACAAAATGAAATTAATCATTTAATTGGTACTGATAAAATTCGTCCAAGTGATGCACTGTTTGCACCTGATGGAACATTTAGACCTAAATTACGTACTACTGTTATGGATGCTTTATTAGAGACACGTTTTGACAACGTTAGTACTGTTTTAGCTGATCAACGTTGGTTAGAAAAAAATAAGGATCCATTCGTGAAGCCAGCTGCACCATCCAACGGAACTGTAAAGCAGGATAAGAGTAGAAAGGGAATGGTAAGTGTTATGAAATTAGGTCAACAAGATAAATCAATGGAAATTAATGTGAAAAATGATAATAATATTGATTTAGAACGGGAACATTTAACAGTTACAGATTTACAACATCCTGGCTTTAATGATGGTGATGGTAATAGAGAAGTTGCAATAGAAAGAAAAGATGATGATGATGGACCATTTGTACCAGGTACTATGTGTTTTGGGTGTTGGTCATCTGGTGCAAAAAGAAATTGCGCATTGCACGTTTCAACAGATGATAAATTGAAACCATCTGAGACCATGTTGTTGTGCCGCAACTGGGAGCTAGGAGTCATGAGACGTCGTTATCGTTCCGAAGAAATTCAAGAAATTTTTATGAAAAAAGGATCATCATTACGATATGATGTAAAACGTAAAGCATTTCTCACTGTGGTTGAACAACGTCATCAAATTTATCGTGGTTTAAAAAATTTAGTTGAATTATTTAATTTTCGTATGTTGCTGTGGATGAAGATTAAACGTTGGTTAAATTCTTTGGCTGATGAAGTTAGATCAAAACCTGTTAGTAAACAAAGTCAAGAACGTGTTGCTATGATGCGTATGAGACGTACATTAACACATGCATTTCAATTAACAAATTTACTTGCTGATGTGAAAGATAACTTACCTGTGCCACCGATAACTGGCTCTACGTGGCCTGAAAGAACAGGTGAAATACAATTCTTATTTAAAAGAGCTGACCAAGCTTCAGGACAAGAAGTGGAGCTTATTATGGCATACCCTACACCACCAAATAAGACATTATATAAACCTAGAGTATATCATATATCACTGCCTAAAAGTATACCAATGCCCCGACCTGCGTACGTTGAGTCTAAAGTTTCGAATATACAACCACAAAATAACTATATCGATGAAGATTCAAAAGCAAATTGGTTTGAAAAGTTATCAAGAGCTATTAGTTTGAGTGTTGTATTTGATGCACAAGATCAAGTAAAGACAATAACACCCTTGACTGGTTTGGAGCTTATGAAGCGTACCAAGCAACCACCACCCAGTACCATTAAGTTCGCTACCAGAGGTAAAAAACCAGTTCCACAAAACTTGGCTGTGGGTGGTTTACCTTTAGAATTATTAGTATATCAATTGATTAGTACATATGTACCACCACAATATGGTGGTTTAGTTGTTATGGATAAAAGTACCGTAAGCCCCGGTGTCAGTCCTGAAATATTAATTACATTTCACTCAGCGCTTCAAGCACCAATTAATCAGAAGTATATTTTACGTGAATTAGAACACCCATTGAACTATCGACGTGCACCAACAATTACAGCAAATTCTGCTGTTGAAGCTGATAATAAGTATTACTATGGTCGTAATAGACCTGACCAAACAGGCGAGCAAGAGCCTCATGGCTTCAGAACAACATGTTGGGCTAAGTATGTAGTCGTCGCTGAAATAGTAAATGCAAATGTATTTACTCCTGGTCCGGAAGTCGTTTCACTCAATACACCTGCATCTAATGTTAGTGTGACAACGCATGCCGATCATACATATCCCTTTTGTGAGCCGTCTACTCGAGATAATAGTACTTTAGATTTCTTTCATTTGTTATTGCAAGGAGCTATATCAGGCTCGAAAGCACAAGTTTTTACAGCATTAACTGTTCAAGAACCTGGTTTATTCTTGAAAGAATGTGATGCAAGTTTACCACTTGGCCATTTAGTTGTTAATATTTATCGCTCATGGGCGTTCACACAAAAAGATACTATTGAAGAATTTAAGACTGATGATGGCGTGTCCTATTGGTATCATCGACGTACAGGACAAACTTTTTGGGAACGTCCATTGCATGAAGAAGAAGCCAAGACTGCATTGGAGGGTGGGTCTATTCTTGATCAAATTCATCCTGAAGAACCACTCAATATTCATAAAGGATTTGAAGGTGCAGAAAGACGGTATACTCAAGGAGAATTCAGACAGCTTATGTTAAGTCATCATGAATCAGATGCTGAAGCTGAGAAACGCCGTCAAACTGCACATATTGCATCGCGTGTTGCACGTGATAGAGGTGTTTTACCTGATTTACCTGATGATAAAAAACGTGAATTAGAAAATAATATGATAAATATGGCATCTGCAGTAGCGGAAGCAGGTCAAGGTGAATCAATTGCTATATCTGTAGATAATCTTGGTGCACAATTTCCAAATAATAATCATGATTCTATGGTAGCTCACCAACGTAGCACAGATAGTGCTTCTCCTAATAGAGCAACATCTCCTGCAAGACAAGCGCAACCACCTCCATCTGCAGATAATGGCAATCGTCTAGGATCAGCATTAGATGAGCCTTCCATGGCTGGTGGCGGTGGTAATATGGCTAGTAGTCCAAGTAAAGCTATTGTGAATCCAATGGGTAGTAGAAATTCACAAATTCTCGTGCCAGATATGCCTGGTATGGCTTTAAAAGGTGTGAATCCTGATCAAATGCAAGGTCTAACTGGTGTCATGGCAGAAATGATGTCAAAATTATCATCAATTGGAAGTAATGGAGGAAATCCAGCTGATATGTTACAGCTTGGCATGGGCATGGGTATGGCTCTTCTTGGATCAGGTGCTGTACAAAATATGACAACACTTGAGAAAGAAAAAAAGAATTCTAATCAATTTAAAAATAAAACTGATCGCTTTAATAGCTTAAGTAATGATGGTAGTGCAACTGAAAGTGGAATGTTTCCATCTCTTGCTGAAGAAGATATGGATGGGATTAATGCACAAAATGATAACGATGCTAGATCATTAGCTGATAGTCGAAGAGCAGGTGAAATTTTACCACTACCTATTGGTACATCAAAGCCAACACTAGAATTTTCAACAAATAAAGAATTAGATAAAGTAGAAAGAGATCGTCAAGCTGATGAGCGTCGTCGTATGTTAGATGACCCACTAACTGCATTGGAGGCCGCTCGTGGTTTACGAATTGAACAAGAACCTACTGAAACCCCTGATACAGCACCTGAAAAGATTTTAACTAATTTATTACCTAAAAATGCTGATGAAGGAGCAAGAGATCGTGGTGTTCCATGCATGGTATACCCTGAATTGTCGACTATGGTTAGTCCTGATGGTCCACCAGCCAATATAAATGAACATGACCCAGCGGGTTTGGGTACATCTTTTGTAAAGCCAGAAGACGCTGATAACCAATTACGTGTAAAGGGTAGTGATATTTTACGTAAAACAGTTGTACCCTTACCAGTAGGATTTTTTAATGCTATTATTGCAAAACATATAGCCAAACAAAATGTTGATTATTTACCTATGGTTCCAAATCTACCCCAGGCACGTACCGTTGGGCGGGTAAAGCCCCGTTCATCTGCAATTGATTGGTTAGCAATTAGTTTTGATCCATGGTCAGCAGGTAAACCACCATTAAGTCATGAATTTGTTGCATCATTAGCTGCGAAAGCTGAAAATCTTTTTGGTAAAGATCCAGCTAGTGCACATGACGCGTTAGATAAATTACGTGATACAACATCCGATGCATTTATGACGACGGATGATAAGGAAGGGCATGCAGAGCAGCGTGCTATTATTACGAAGGATCAATTATTAGCTGCTGATTTTGAGAAAGTATGTTCATTATGTCGTCATGCTAAATTTGCTGAAGTGGAATTAATGGTCAATCAGCCAGATTGGAATGTTCCTGTTGATTATCAAAATGATATGGGCAATACATTATTACATATTGTCGCACAAAATGGTAATAAACGTCTTGTCAAATTATGTATGAGACGTGGAGCTGATTTAAATGCACAAAATTTAACTGGACAAACCGCATTACATTTCGCCTTTGGTTATGGTTATACTGAAGTAGGTGACTATTTAGTGAAAAAAGGTGCCGATGACTCTATTCGAAATAAGGATGGTCTAACCTGTTATGAGGGTTTGGGAGGTGCAGAACTTAATCTACTATAGTTTGTCTGTTTATAAGAGTCGAGAGACTAGACTAAGGGAACAGATATTTCTCTTTATATTTGTACAGATTTTTGTATTACACTGAAAAGATATATATTGTATATTGCTCTTCGTTCCATATCACATTAGATTTACATTTCCGCAGTCTTTTCTAAATGTTATATTTTACTTCTGTCCTGCTTTAGCGATGTCTCCGAGTTACTCTTTTCGAAGGAAAAGTCTTATAAAATTAGTAGATTACAAAATAACATACTAGCGGCGAAACGCTACATTGATTTCTCCTCATGAAACCCGTCCTTGGGCTTTTGTCCACCGACCGTCCGGCCCCAAAAGAGAAGAGGAACTTCACAAACTAAATCAAAACAACTCAAATATTGCAACTCATTTTAATTTTTTATATCGATTTTATACTCTGTTGCAATAATGTCTCCAATGCCACCACAAAATACTTTTGGTGAAGGCGCTAATGACGTGTTGCAAACTACAGGAACAATCTCTGAAAAAAGTGAAGCTCTTCTAGACATTCCTAAGTTAGAAATAGCTTCAACACCATCGATAAATGCAGCCAAGATATACTTTGGTAGGTGTGAATTATTGCAGTTCTGTACTATTTCATCTTACTTGACAATTATGGACTTCAAGAACTTTACTATTGCAGCCTTGACAAATTGGAAGAAATTTCACTCTATTTGGCCTTATCTAAGAAATCATATACGTTTTGTATGGAAAGAAGTTCCTAATAAGATGTCAATGCAATTTTTACACTCTGCCAGAATCGATTTGCGGAACTTTGAGATTTCCTCAGCGCTTTTGAAAAAGCTGTACTTCGAAAGGGACGTAAATTGTGTCAAGTACATGCATGACAAGAATCAATTAGATGTGAATGCAAACATTGAATGGCCAACATGGCACACTATGGCCCTTGTCAAGACTACTGCAACAGGTTCAACTCTACATTGGGCATGTGATCTTAGCTTTCATGATTTCGCAATGGACTTGCTAAACGAGGGTGCCTGTTTAATCGATCAAATAGGTACTTCTAGTTGCACACCTTTGCATTTAGCATGTTCAAGTGGTGCTTTGCAGGTAGTAACGAAATTAGTCGAGATGAAAGCTGCAATAGACCCTCTAAATGACCTTGGTGAGACACCTTTACATCTGTCTGCAAAGTTTGGTCGAAATTCAGTTATAGAATATTTGTCAAAATCAGGTTCAAGAGGTGCTTCTATGAATGACTATAAAGGATGTACTCCTTTGCATTATGCTGTAACTAGTGGAAGTCTTGAATGTATAGAAACATTAGTAAAAATGCATCCTAGTTCTCTGAAGGTATATAATTCGGAGACTCTTTTGCCCATACATATAGCCTGCACAAGAGGATCATATGATATTGCTAAATATTTGATTGAACAAGATGATGCTACAAAGCATATGACTGATAGTAATGAGACATCTTGTCTTCATTTTGCTGCCAATAGTGGATCACTTGAGCTCGTAAAATACTTAATCGACAAAGGTGGTAAAGATTTACTAATGAAGAAAGATAAAAATCTACGAACAGCACTTCATAACGCAGCTCATATTGGCATCCCACAATTATGTAAGTATCTTATTGAAAATGGTGCTGATATTTCAGCAGTATGTAGTGAAGGAAATTCAGTACTTCACTATGCGGTACTAAGTGGAAATCCACAAGTTATTGAATATTTGTGTATTGCTGGTAGCGATGTTAATGTAAGAAATAACAGACATCGTACTCCATTATATTCAGCAGTGTGTCACCATCGCTCAGTAAAGCTAAAAGAAGATGATGTAATACATAGTATGGTTCGAATTCTTTGCAAGCATGGAAGTGAAGTCAATGCTTGTGACAGTAAGAACTTAACACCATTGGCTGCAGCTAGTTCCCGAGGGCTTTTTCATTCATTGGCGTATTTAGTGCAAATGGGAGCAAACAAAGAAGCTGTGGATTTAGAAGGAAATTCTGTTTTAAGTCTTGCCGCAAATGATACCATTAAGAATTTTTTAATAGATTCTGTAGAGTGGGAAAAAAAGGCTAAAATTACGGTATCATTCATGAAGGATATCAGTGCTCCTATGCCACCAATTCCTCCTGCTACTACTACTACTGCTTATAATAATGCATTTGTGGTAAAATCAAAACCATCAAATAATGATAATTTAATGGATAATAGTCCAATAAACTTTGTTAGTAAAGCAAAGCCTAGCTTCAACACTGTACAGAATGACTATCTTCCGGTGCCACCAGCAGCAGCGTCTAGCCGTCCTCCTGCAAATACTAAACCTTTTATTTATATACCTAGTCAAAATAATGCAATTCAAGTAAAGGATAATAGCCAAGAATTCAGCGAAACTACTGTAAGTAGTACACAACCAACGCCGATTGTAGTGTCAGCTTCGGTACGAGGAACAACATTTCTTGAATTTATTCAAAAAAAAATCTCATTTTTCAAAAGAAATTCAAGAAAACAAACAAATTTTAATGATGATATATTAGCAGTAGATACTATGAAAGGCAATACTAGTCAAAATAGTGTACCAACTTATGCTGCTGATGCGATATTTCCAATAGATAGTGAATTTTGCATTGGTGCACAAAGTCGTCAATCAACTTCACAAAAAGTTAGTAATGGACCTAAAAAGAAATTATCTGTCTCAAGATCATCTTTAAAAGCACGAAATGATAAAAAAAATGCAAAAAAAGAGTTGAAAAAGTTGTCACTTTCAAAAGATCTTGGTTTAGAAAAAAAGATAGGAAAGAATTCTACTACTCACGGTGAACTCACTGACGTTGTAGATATTGAGATTGGCTCACAAGAAATTGGTAGTAGTGATGCAATAGAACATACTCGTTCCATTCTACCAGGAGAATTCATCTTCGGCGCTAAGACTCATCCACAATCAGTGGTTAACTTAGTGGTTAACTTAGCAACAGTATTTCAAAAGAAAGAGTCTAAATTTTCCGATAGAGTCTCTACCGTTACTTCACAAATAGCATGTGCATCTACAAATGTCAAAATTGTAGATGATAACACTCAATGCAATCTATCAAAGAAAAAATTTCCTAAGAAATACATCATGAAAGGGAAAGGTATATCGTATAAAAAGGGTACTAAGATTCCTACAAGTAGTATACAAGAACAAAAAAGTAATAACGCTGCTCAAGATATCTCTTGAGAAAGCGGTATATTAGTGCAATGTAACATATAATATAGTAGTAGTTTAACTAGTTCATAATCTAAATACAAGGCAACAACTTCAGTACATACCCACATCGCACCATCGTCAGTTCGTTGCGTTAGTTGTGTTTGTTCTATCTCCATATGTTCCATATGTGTGTCTGTGTACTTGCTGTTTATTTGTTTAGTGCACAGCTGCTATTAATGGCTCATCAAGATGTGACGTGTTTTTTAAGTTAGGTTCATAATCTTCACTATCACACCTAAGTGCTACTCTAGTACTCATAAAACGAGCGCCCCAAAAACATACTATTGTCCAACCTAACCATAATGTTATAATAAGAAATGTTGTGCGAAGCCCAGTGCCATCTGCTCTACATTCATCACTAGCAGAATCAGATCCAATACAACTAGGAGCAAGATGATCCTTTAGTAGCCCCGCCAACACCGGCGATGGTACATCTCCCAGACCATGCAGAATAACACTCATCATAGCCATTGCAAATGCTCTATTCTCATTTTTAACGGCATTCATAGCAGCAATAGATATACCTGGTGTTGCAAAAAAGATTAAACTACAACCAATACATATCATAGTCATAAACAATGTTTTATCATATATAAAATACACACTCCACATACATAGTGCTCCCAATGAGTTAGATATTGCTATTAAATTACAAGCTTCTCTCATTTCAATTACTTTACTTTCTTTTGCTTCTTTTGCATTTAATGCAGCAAGACCGTCTAATGATAGCTCTACACTATCACGGGCACGTTTAGCCTTAGCGGTTTCACGTGCTATTGCTTTATCTAAAAAATACCCACCTGATAATGTACCTATTATTCCTCCAATACTAATAACAATACCAAATATTGATGATGATTGTGTTTCTGTATCATAAAAGCCTAGACCCATTAAAAATGCAGACCCAAATGTGGCGACTCCAATTAATGATCCTGTCTGTGCTGCATATCCCAAAGCTACAGTGATATACATAGGTCTTTTGAATATTGCTCTTAATTCTTCTATGATCGATGGACGAGGCTCATGTTCATTAATTTTATGATTCACACTATCAATATCATCTCTATCATATTGTTTATCATTATTTAATAAATTATCAGTTACTTGTTCTGTGATACTATCTGAGGCCGACTTCTTTCGGGTTGTTAGTGTAGGGTATCTGGGTGATACTGTAAATAAATAGAGTACAAATGGTACCATAAGACATCCTTCAATAAAGAATGCCCATTTAGCTCCTATTGAATCCGATATCAATGCAGAGTATACATATCCAATAGCTGTACCAACAGGTATGGCAGTATAAAATAATGATAACCACATTCCTTGTGTACCTTCCTCTGAATTAGATTGTATCCAAGGTGGTACACTACATTGAAATGATGCTTCACCACACCCAGATAACATTCTTGCTATTAATAAGAATGTATATGATTCAGCCCATAAAGCAATACCAGAAAATAATACAGCAACTATCCATATTGATAAACCAATACCACATAAAAAGAAAGGTGGATAATAATGTACAGCATGACCACATACAATTGATGCAATACAAAATCCTACTATAAATGCTGATTGTAATAAACCTAAGTAAACATCAGGTGTATCTGTGTCTATAGTTCTTGTAATGAATGCATCAAATTCATTTGTGCTTCCTGGTACAATTCCGCGATCAACATAATTCAAAAGATTTACTACTGTTAAAATAAAACAGATTACTTTGATGCTAAAAACTTTATCCTTCCATGTTGTGCCCATTATATCAGATACTCTTGTGCCAGTAGGTGCTGAGTATATCTGATGCATTCACTGAATAAGTCTCAAAATGAAAGTATAAGAAACCAATGAAAAAAGTTAGAAAATCTATTGCCAGCTGCACAAGAAATTAAATGATATTAGTGAAAGTTCTCTCCAACTTTCGAAAGACAAGAGTAACTTTCCCTTTGTTTCACACAGTCCCACGAGGGACGCCGCCGAACTCGAGAACGTCGGACTCCCGTCCGGACGGACGTCGGAGAGAGAGTCGTTCTGTTTTTTCGGGACCTCAGCGAGCATTGCTCTAAGCTTGGTAAGTCGAAATTTTGTGATGTATAAATGTCCTCAAATGTTGACTAGACACTATACTATGCATGTGAAGTGACTTTAGATGCATTTAACACCTTTATAGTGTGCATTAAATGACAACATTCTGGAAGATTTTCCCGTCTGATAAAAGTGCTCAAGACATCAATTCTAACTTTCTTAATCTCATTCTTTGATCATCTTTCTATCAATTTCCTCTTGTAGATTTTATTTTTCTAGTTTAAGTTAATTCAAGATGAGTGCTATTACTGAAATGGCTGCTTATTTCCCATGCTCCCCTGACACCCACACTACATTCCCATGTAACATGGAAGTCGGTGTGGTGACATCATTCTCCATTGGTGGTTTTGCCATTTGTTTCCTCATGGTTCTTTACCTTCAAAACAAACTTAGTAGTTTCAAGTTTGGTAATGAAGATCCAGACAATAAACTTACCGATGGTGAGAAGAAGAACATCGAGACCATGCAAAAGTTATCTAAGACTATTGCTGATGGTGCTAGATCTTTTTTAACTACTGAGTACAAGTACTTAACTGCTTTTGTTTTAGTCGTTGCTGTTATCTTATTCTTACTTTTCACCTTAGCTGAGAAGAGAGTCGATGATAACGATGGTCTTCGTGTTGCTGGTTGCTTCATTGCAGGTGCTATTTTATCTGCTACTGCTGGATGGTTAGGTATGTCTGTTGCTACTGATGCTAATGCTAAGACTACCCATGCTGCTGAGAAGGAAGGACTTAACTCCGCCCTTCAAATTGCTTTTTCTGCTGGTGCCGTAATGGGTTTCACAACCGTCGGTTTAGGTCTTTTCGGTGTTGTTATTATGCTTATTCTTATGATGCAAGGACGTGGTGATGGTGTCGCAATTGCCCAACAATACATGTGGTCTGCTAAGAATCTTGCTGGTTTCGGTTTTGGTGCTTCATCTATCGCCCTTTTCGCTCGTGTTGCTGGTGGTATCTACACCAAGGCTGCTGATGTCGGTGCCGATCTTGTCGGTAAGGTCGAGGCTGGTATCCCTGAGGATGATCCACGTAACCCTGCTGTTATTGCTGACAATGTTGGTGATAACGTTGGTGATGTTGCTGGTATGGGTGCTGATCTTTTTGAATCCTTCGTCGGTTCCATCATCGCCACTATCACCTTAGCCAACGGAGATGTTGCCCTTATTGCCCTTCCATTCTGGATTGCTGGTCTTGGTGTACTTTCCTGTTTCATTGGTTTCTGGTTTGTATCTACCAAGGATGATGCTTCCCAAACTGAGCTTCTTCACGCACTTCACAAGGCTATCTACGCTGCTGGTCTTCTTGTTATCGGTGGTTCTGCAGTTGTCTGTCACTTTCTTTTCGAGGAAGAACGTGCCACCGTTGGATGGAACCACTTTGGTTGTATCATCATCGGTCTTTTCTGTGGTATTGTTATCGGTGAGATGACTGAGTACTGTACTTCATACTCATACTACCCAGTCAAATCCATCACTGATGCTGGTCGTACTGGTCCCGCCACTGTCATCATCCAAGGTCTCGGTGTTGGTATGATCTCATGTGTTGGTCCTATGATTGCTATTGTTGCTGCTATCCTTGGCTGTAATGCCCTTTCTGGACAATACGGTATTGCTATTGCCGCTGTTGGTATGCTTTCTACTCTTTGTGTTACTCTTGCTACTGACGCTTACGGCCCAGTTGCTGATAACGCTGGTGGTATTGCTGAGATGGCTGAATTAGACGAGAAGGTCCGTGACACTACAGATGCTCTTGATGCTCTTGGTAACACTACTGCTGCCACTGGTAAGGGTTTTGCTATTGGTTCTGCTGTTTTAACATCTATTGCACTTTTGGCTGCATTCTTCGTTGAATCTGGTGTAACTGATATCAATCTTGGTGACCCCATTGTTTTCTCCGGTGTATTATTCGGTGCTATGCTTCCATACTTATTCGCTGCTTTAACCATGCTTTCCGTCAGAAAGGCTGCTGCTTCTATCATTGAGGAAGTCCGCAGACAATTTGCCCAAATTCCCGGTCTTATGGAAGGTACTGCTGAGCCTGAGTCTGATACCTGCGTTGCCATCTGTACACAATCCTCTGTTGAGGAGATGATCCTTCCTGGTACCTATGCCGTTCTTTCACCCCTTTTCATTGGTTTCCTTGTTGGTCCCCGTTGTTTGGCTGGTATGCTTGGTGGTTCCATTGCCTCCGGTGCTATGCTTGCTATTATGATGTCCAACGCTGGTGGTGCTTGGGATAACTCCAAGAAGTATATCGAGATTGAGAAGGCATGTGGTGGTAAGGGAACTGATACCCACAAGGCATGTGTTATTGGTGACACCGTTGGTGATCCCTTCAAGGATACCTCTGGACCTGCTCTTAACATTCTTATCAAGCTTATGTCTGTCATTGCACTTACCATTGCCCCCCTCATTGCTGGTAATGAGCCATGGGCCGCTTGGGAGTATGGCTTGATTCCTCTTGCATTGATTATCATTGTCACTGTATACCAATGGTATTACTACAAGGATGTTGAGTACAAAGAGTCCTATGCCAAGGTTGAAGCTGGTGATGTCGAAATGGCTGCACCTGCCTCAGAGAACAAGGTTTAAATACTTACCTATCTTATATTATAACTTATAATATTATCAAAATAAACAAATATATGCTTTTCTTTTCATCTTTCCCTTTTTTTCTATCGTAAAAATCAATCAATAACAAAGAAGAAGAATGTAAATATTCGTAAAAAAATATGTAAACATCGTTATAATACTAATAAATTAATAAATAAATTATATCCCCATCGTCCCATCGTCCGTTCGTCATTCACCTCTCAGTGTATATTTCAATCTTCATCTCTCTCTCCTCTTTTTTCTGAAATCAGTTTTCCAATCATCTTGTTTGCATAATCATTACGTGCGTGTTTTATGCTGCTCAAGTTTTCTGTACAAACAAACGACCGACTATCTGTACTATGAAAGTATATCCTATATTACTTCGTATCTCATAAAGTCAGTCGTTTTTTTCCTCTCATTCTCTCTTCTTATATACATCAATTCATCCTTTGTAATCTGTTAAGTAGCATTTATTTAGCATTTTCTGTCATATAGGGTAGACCTTGATAAACATGATGCAATTCTTGTGCATCTTTAGCATTCTTAAATTGTGCCGTTTCAGCTTGTTGTTTGCCTAATTGTGCACGATATGCAGCTTGTTTTTCACGTTTAACATCAAAATGTAAGCTTTTCATTGATGGTGTCATATCTAATGATGGACCATTGCTAACATTAAACCCAGTTACGCCAGTCTGATTGATCCGTACAGCGGAAGGATCTGTATTCATTTGTGTATAATTATCACGATTACCTGTTAAATAAGGACTTTTAGCTTGTCTTGTTGTACCAAAATTAGCTTCATCAGCTTCCAATTGTGCTCTATATTGACGTGCCTTATCTTTAGCAATAGAACGTTGATCAGCAGCACTCGCACCTATGTCCAATATCCCGTCGTCTGTGCGTCCAGACAAGGGCACGCCAACGAGTAAATCGGCATCATTACGTGCTGAAGGGAAATTTTCACGTTGGCTATCAGCTTCCATTTGTGTTATAATATTAAAACGATTTGCTTTTTCAATTTCTGCACGTTTATTAGCTGCAGCAAGACTCTTACTTGGGGAAGGAACTAAACCAGCAGGCGCCTCACCGAACGCTCCCATGGTACTACGACCAAGTGGATGGTCATCTTCTTCGAATTGAGGCTTTTGATAGTCATATGCAGAGCGTCTACGTGCATCAGGAAGATTATCACTAGCTCTAGTAGATTTATCAAAATCTAATTGAGCTTTATAAGCAGCAGCATCATTTCTTCGGCTTCTTGTATCATCACGAGGGGTTCCAATTTGAAGACCGCCTTCACTAAAATCTTCAGGTAAATCACGATTGAAGTATGTTTTCTTTACATTGAGAGGTTGATTGAGATCAGCTTTGCTCGTTGCGCCAAACATCCATTTACCGTCATTTGCCATCGTTGTTCTATTTTATGAATAAGAAAAGAAGATTTATAGAATAAAAGATAAAAAAATAAGATGATGTTAGAATATTGATTCTCTTCCGTTTTGGGAACAACACCAACTTAAGATAAAGGTATATTTGTCTCAGCTCAAATTTGGATTGCTAACGCAGCTAACCGAGTCATAACAAATATGTAAACAATAAAATTGCACGCAAGATCATTATAGAACTTTGTTTGTGCATCTAGCTTAACTTACAACTTGTAAGTTCTTATTTGAAAGGATTTACAAAGTCAACGTGAAAACGCCGGGGGCGAAAACGTCGGGTCGGTCCGGTCGGGGCGAAAACGTGCCCTCGACTGCAAATAGAGTCACTATGATGTGAGTGAAGTGTATAGGATACTGAGAATTGAATGGAATGTGCACTTTGTTCAACATACATATCTATATACTGGTCTAACTTAGGGGAATGCTACCGACTATAACGCTCAACACAAGACGTGCAAAGTGCAAAGCACTAAGAGATGCCAAGTCATTCGACTTTAGCACGTTTTTCCTTCTTCTCTTTCTTCTCTTTCTTCTCTTTCTTCTCTTTTTTACTTGAACTAACATTGGACACTTCATCCACCACTTTTGATTCTTCTATTTGGGCAGGAGCTCCTGTCGTTGTGTCATCTGATTCCGAGAATTTACGTTTCTTATTGCTGCTACTACTACTACTACTCTTATGTGTATTATTATCTGAAGAAGTGATACTTGAGGATGTGAGTCCATTATTGGCTCCACCATCTTTTATCCATTGCAATTCCTCGTGGATCGCATTCTGGATTGTTACAATCTGATCCAAAACATCTTCCGCTATTACTGCATCTCTTTGGCGATTTGTCAACTCTAATGAAAGCTGTTCTGAATTAGCTGTGGCATCAGCTGTAAATCTCTTCATTATCTTCAAGGCTTCAGTAGTCTTGATCGCTTTCGTCACCTCGAGTACAACAAGAGGTTTTACATTCATGTTGAAGATTGAAACGATTTCCAAAGGATCTTATCGCACAAATATATATCACCAACTTATCTGCGATTGTCACGAGCACTATCTCTAATTGTGTGTACTAAATATCGCCCTGGGACAAAAAGTGTCGAGATCGCAACGCCCCCCCGGCGCTTGATTGGGTTGAAGACCAATCCAATGAGTTGGAAGAGGTATGTTTCTCCTTTATTAAACCGGGATATGGAATATAGAATGGGTAAGATCTGAACTTCCATCAGCCTCTGCTTTGTGTGCCCCCGGCCCATGCATGGTCACCAGGAATGTATATGCCCTTCGATGAGATCACCTGCGCAGCAACTGCACATGGTGGACACATAGATGCGCTAAAGTTACGTCGCGCCCCAATGTTTGCCCTGTGCTTGGAATGAGAATGTATGCAGATATGCCTCTATGAAATGAATGGTCATCTGGATGTGCTGCAGTGGGCTCGTGCTCAGAGTCCACCATATGATTGGGATGCGATTGTAAGCCCTAAAGCCGCTGAGAATGGTCATCCGGATGTGTTGCATGTCTCCATGTAAAACAGACAGTGATTTCTAAGTTTTGTTAATTAGCATTATTAATACATGGTTAAACACATTAACAATATATACATGATCATTCATCATCTTCATCATCCATCCAATCATCTGGTACATTGAAACCTAATTGTTTTGCAGTGGCTGGTCCACGCTCTGCTTGGCGCTTTGGTCGCACCATACCGCCAACGAGCATCTCTTCCTCTTGAAAACCCAATCCAATGGTTGGATTTGTGCTACTCTTTGTGTCAGGGACATCTTCTAGATCTAATAATTCTATTTCCTCATCATCGTCGTCACCGTCAGCTGATGCTTGCGAATCCTCATCGGCAAATACAACACTTTCAACTACATCCATTTCTAGTTGTCCAGTAATTTTTTGTCTTAAATTTGATTTTTCCTTTTCAGACATATCATGAATACCACCACCAGAATTTAACGATACTTTTGGATCATTAAAATTACCACCTTTTGATTTTTTTATATTATTTTTTTTATATTTTTGTTTATTAATATTAGCTTTGAATTTCTTAGCAGCATCTTTACCCAGTGCTTTCTCTCTTTCTCTATCAACAGATGATTCCATAGCTATTTTTCTATTTTTCATTAACTTTTCATCTGATATAATAGATGATTCAACATTATCACTATATTTTTTAGCGTTTTTACTACGTTTAAGTTCTTGTTCTTTTTCACGATACATGCGAACTTCTTCATTTCTTTCAACCCTTTCTGCATTTGTATTGCGTATACTATCTATACTAGTCTTTCTTGTAAATCCAAAGACACCTAAATGGTCTAATGTATCTAATGATTCTGCTTCAACAGCAGGTACACATGCTAATGGTGTGGTTATAACAGCATTATATCTACATTTCTCATTTTCGACGACACTGTCAAACGAACCAACAGGACCACAATGAAATGTAACTTGTACATCACGTGAAATGCTATTATCATTAAATGGTTCGCATAAATCACCACGATCATAAACAGAATATTTAAAATATCCTGGTGTTGAACGTAATGCTACCAAAGCTTTCTCCCTATTCTCTTCTAAAGAGGAAATACCTACGCTTGAACTGATCGAGTTCCTAATTCTGTATGCTATTGCATTCAATAATCCACGTTTACTTTTTGCTGTTTTTTCACGATATACTGCACCAACTGCATTCACATGCCGTTGCTCAAATTGTTTATCAGCACCATATTCTCCTCCAGAAGCTGGTGATACTAGTTGTTCCATTCTTGGACCCCAATGCTTAAAATGACCTAATGTTGCCACAGAATCATCTATGGTAGATCCATCAGGATCTCCATTTTCGTCGAGACCAATTTTAACTTGTGTTATAGATTTATAATGACATAATTTATATTTATATCCACCTAAAGGGTCTGATTCAATACATTCTCCTTTTAAAGCTTCATAATCATTATTTTCACCATAATCTACCCAGCTACCATCAATGAGGGAGTCACTGGTGCCAGCTATAGCAGCATCTAATGCAATTTCTTTGATCTCTTGCATACGACGATACGCATCTTCTTTTGCTATGTTATCTGTTATTAAATTAACTTCTGTATTTCCACTTATTATACCGGAGCGAAGTAAGCATGCGTGCCTTGATGGAGGTAAAATTTCTAGACCTTTTTTATTCCAATAATAATCCCAATACATGATAGGAGCTTTGTACATTAACCTAAAAAACATTTTAGGATATTTTCTTAATGGTAACCATATTAAATTAGTAATATAGTCATAAGCACCATATTGTGTCGCATCAAGGGCATGATAAACTTCGTTTTGCCAAGTGCCAGGCTCGCGTGTATTGTACATTACACTACAGATTTTACTCATAATACCTACTGTTTCCTGTGATGCACATGATTCAATACCATTCCATAACCAAATTGTAATACTATCCCATAAATAATTAGCAATATAAAATATTGATGTAATTGGCGATAAAACAAGAGCGATCATTTCTCCGCCAAATAACATTAAGTGTATATGTCCATTAGGACCATTCTCTAAAAATCTAACAAATAATGTTTCTTTTCTCATTTGATTTGGTGTTTTTTTACGTGCAGCTGCACCACCTGGTGAACCTTGAAATGTTAAATAATCACCAACTGTAACATGAATTCTTAAATTTTCATCAGGTATTAAGTCATTTGCGTAACATAGTGTTCCTCGTACTCGTTCCATTGGTGACAAAGCTGCTAATCTTTCATTATCTGCATGTTTACTGCCTTTCAACATAATACCACCAACATCTACAGATGTTAAATTCCTTTGGGTTATTCTTTCAATATACCCAGAAGGTGCATTAGGTATGTATAACTCGTCGTCTGCCATAAATCCAGGTTGATCGAAGAAGCCACAAAATGGTAAGTTTCCATTCATACATCTCCACATACGTTCTCTTAATAATTTGAAATGTGCTGTCACTTCTTTTGATTCTTCTGCTCGTAACCAATAACGCATTTTTAATAACATAGAATCGACAGAAAGTCGATCGGATCGCATTGTTTCCGCAGTACGAGCTTCTCGTGCCTTAGCTCTATATAATATATTCACTAATTCTGTGCGTTTACTAACACCTGCTTGTACATTACGATGCCAACTTAATGCTGCTACTTTAGCATCCATTGCCTTTGCTTCGCATGTATCGTGACAGAGTTTAGGAAAGAATGCAGCTTCATCACTGCCGTCACAACAGTCACATATACCATCACCCACTCTTGACATTGGAATCCCTATGGTATCCTTGTTTTCTTCGTCCGAATGACACTTGAACTTCTCATTTAGATTTGGGATGAAGGAACATGCACTGCTATTTCTTTCGTCCACTCCTTGCCTCAAATCGTCACAGAAGTCATCGTTCTCAACATAATGAGGAGGTCTTATTGCAAAGACAGCTCCAAAGGATGCAATTGCTAATGCTAACAAAAGAAGAACTCTCATCTTCTGTACTGGTGCAATTTAATCTCTTTTTTGTTACGCTGAAGTGCTGCCCCCCGCGGTGGGCGGTGATTTCACGTTTCGAAGTTTAAGATTTTAAAAGCACATTCTCTGGAAATAACAGGTCCTCCAAATAGTAAAAGTTTGGTGTGGTTGTTGTTAATGAGGTTATTTTTTCTCTTCTTGGCATTCAGTGTTTTTGGAGTGATTGCAGAGTCGAATCAAATTGTGAACGATGACTACTGTGATGATCTAACAGCAGGGTTGGATGAGTCAACCACCTCTGCGTGTTCGGGTATCACAATACAACCTTCTTTCTTCTATTGTACTGGTAGTGTATACCTTAAACAAAGAGTACCAACATCTAGAGTGAATGATGGTGTTTGTGATTGTTGTGATGGAAGTGATGAAATGAGCACACAATGCGAAGATAAGTGTGAGATCCTAGAGCGAGTTGAGAAGGAACGTTTATCACGATTAGCATTGAAACGTGAACGTGGTATCCTCTATCAGCAACATGCTATGGAAAAGGCACAAAGTGATATCAATGAATTGAGACAGGCAGAAGCTAAATTTAAATCATTAGGTCCTCAGTTAGATGATACAATACGTGATGCTCGGAAAGCTTTAGAAGAAGCCAAAACATTAAGTGATATTATATTAGAAGATAAAATTATAGAAGCTGGTGTCACTTATAAAAATAGTATAAAATCATTATTCGGTAATGTTGAACGTGAAACGTTACAACATTTAATTGCTGCATTAACGTTACGTGGTAGAGAAGAAACAGGTGAAGTTGTGTTAAAAGTATGTGAAGATAAAGGCTTGTATGAATTACCTGGAAAAGATCCAGATGACACCCAGGTGCTGCTACTGGCCATGGAGACAGCTGAAGAAGACACCGATGAAACATTGGGATTTTATCATGTTCATGAAGGGGTAGCTATGGCACACCCTGCTAATGCAGGCAGATTATATGATGTAGATAGGATATATAAGGCTGTTAGATTACATAAAGATTCCTTGAGTTTAATGTCTGAAGCTTTAAGTTTAGATAGGTTAAAAGATTTATCATTAATGATGATACTAGAAATAGCATTAATGGAAGCACAAAAAAGGCATGTTGTTGCATTATCTTTCATAGATGTTGATTTTCATCATATTGTTACCACTGATTCTGAAGAAAATGATAAAAATGCTGCAATAGTAGCTGCAATACATCTCACAGTGCATGCCCTACCTGCATCTCCAGACCAAATCAAAAATGATGCTAAAGATGCACCATTATCACCAGATGCGCAATATCAACAAGATTTACTTGATAATACATTAGCAAAAAAAAAGGAATTAGAAGCCACAATAAAACAAAGTGAAATTATACTAAAGCATGATTATGGAGTTGAGGATCATTTGTATCCGTTGGTTAACACATGTGCCAGTCACTTTCATAGAGGATATACTTATCGAGTTTGTCCATTTGGACAAGCTAAACAAGATAATACATTAGTAGGTAATTATCACAGTCATAAAACTATAATATCAAATAAGAACGCAGAGCCAGAATCAGTGCAGTGGTTGTATTTCTCACAAGGGCAGTATTGCCATGCTTCAAGGAAAGCTCGTGAGATGAGTGTACGTTTAGAATGTAGTGATGAAGAACAACCACGGTTAAGCAGTGTAGAAGAGCCTGAAGTGTGCGTTTATACTGCTATATTGCATACACATACAGCTTGTCAGACACTCGTTTCAAAAGACGGTAAGGACGAATTATAAGTTGATGTTGCCTTTTCATATTACACGCGTTCTGCTATGTTAGTAGTGAGTATCAATAAGTTCATTGTAATAGACAACGAGACTAGCTAATATTGTGAGTTTTTTTAAACATAGTGTACAATTACATAAAATTGCAAACAAAGAGAGATCACCGACATCATACCATGTTTCTACTCTTTTCAACAAGTGGGTGGTTTGCCCCAATATACAGCACCACGTTGATTTAGTACTTGATAAGCTTCAGGAAATTTACGACGCGTACGATATAGCTCTTTTATACGAGTCCCTTCAGCACGATGATCTTGACCGACTCTTTGAAGAGCCTTGCCAGTAGTAATGGTTGTATTTGTACTACTTTTAAGATATGATACTTGAGCTAATTGTAATGCTTGCAAGAATTGAGGTAGTGTTTCCAATGTATTTTCTGATGGATCAAGTATAATACTACCAGTAGTACTGATAGTACATGTTGTAGAGCTGGCGTATAAGTCAAGGACACCGTCAATTCCTTCGGCAATGTCAATATTCGTTGTTGCTAAATCAATGTGATCGATTCCTAAATATGAATTTTGTAATTCACGTAATTTGAATGAATTGACAATATAATTTAAAAATGAATGTGCAGTTTTTCTTGTTTTTAAACGTATACGTTTTATGCTTGATGATATTTGTAATTTATTAGCATGCTCCAGTACAATAAATGTTGATGTAACAAATAATTTATGTACTCTTGCAAGCATCATCAATGCTGATCGATGCATTGCCCACGTTGTTGTATCTAATAGGTTTAATGATGGATATGTAAACGCATCAGAAGATATCGCGTATAATACTGGTGTTGTTGTTGTTGTGGGTACAGTCCCCTCATTACCTTTCGATGTATCTGATGCTGTTGATAATGATTCTAAGCATCTTGCTTGCAAATTCACACATACTTTGAACATTTTTGCACTTGTACGTATAACGTCTTCAGTGTCATCGACGGCTGCCCATTTTTGCTCGAGCTCCATTCCAATAATTTCTTCTTCTATTTTTGTTAAATTAGACTCAATATTCTCAGTATTGCTATTCATTGTATCTGTTGTATCTGTGGTGTTATCAGTAGCTTCTTTAAAGACAGAGGTAGCTGCTGCTATGGCATCATCTCCCTTTTCTACCTTCGTACGACCTGAGCATAATGCACAAGCACATGTAAATCTATGATGTATTGTAAGAAAATTTTGTAATGTACTTCTCGTCATTTCTAATGGTGTTTGGTAGCACCATGTCAATTCTTCTCCTTTTTTAACAGCACATGTAGTCCATATCTCACTTCCCCAATTAGAACTGTTATTTGGTGCAAATTTAATGCAATTAGGTTGACAACTATGATTGATCATAGCAAGCCACTTATAAATACCCGTATTGAATCCATTATGTTGGACTGCTAATACCCGACGTATAAGCTCATGAATAGGAACATTAACTTCTTTACTTAAAATAGATAATTCCTCTTCGCCCCATATGCCTCTGACACGATCTATTTCTTCTTTATCTGCATCATCATAATTTTGTGGATACATAAATGCACACGCATCAATAGCTAAATCATCTTCGCATATACTTTTTATAGCACGCATTAATAACGCGGGATCGTCCATTTGTGTTGCATCTTCAAATGACATTACTGGAATTTCTGATACAATCAATGTCCCTGCTGGTATGTCTTGTGTGGCAATCAAACCTCTACCACCACCAACTGCTACTTTAGCAACAATTGCATATGGTTTGGCATCGTTCTGCACTGCTTTAGCACGTGCGACAGCTTCTACTACCACTTCGCGCCGTGAATCTTCGTCATCAGAATCGTCATCTCCAAACATGGACGCCATCTGCTCCTTTACGTCCGTCATTACGTTCTATACGCGCGTTCAAAGAGTCTGTGATTTAAAATTAGTGTGCACTTATATATTTGAATATGTTGGGATGTAGGTGTTGTTATGAAACACACTTGCTTGAATTGGATAGGAGACAAGACGCACGACCGGAATCTAAAGATTACAATTGATATAGCAGAACACTAACAAGTTGAATTTATGCATGCATCGATAATTGTGGACCACGTGTGTACTTTATTTGCATATTTGGTGTCGTTGTGTGTTAACACTTAATATAGTTAACGGAATATGCAGGGTGCTGCAGATATTGATAATGAAGTAGCTGCTCATGATGTTTCGGTTGGAGAAGTATTGAATGATGCAGAAATACTTGCTAGGGATGAAGCTTGTGTGAGAGAAATCGAGAAGAAAATTGCTGAATTTGAAGATCAAATTGAAGGTGTTGAGGATACTGTAAAATCTATTGAAAAGAGAGTTACCGATATGGTAAAAGGTCCTATTGCTGCGGTAATTGAGAAACTTTCGAAAGTTGAGAACGACATTATTGCCATAAGGAATGATATGGATGAGCTTGATAAAGAATTAGATTCGAAAGTAGCTCAACAAGTCACTGTTCCTGTTCATTTGGGTTGCACTTGTCATAAGTGCGACATGTATCCGATAGTTGGACTACGCTTTCATTTTAATACTATTTCTGATAGTGAGGAAAATAATGAGAAATATGATTTGTGTTCTACGTGTGAAGCTATTGATACTGAGATAGTACCTGGTATCACTAAGATTAAGATTGAAGGTGGTGATTACATCGGTGGAGTTCAAGATGGATTACCTCATGGAAAAGGAAGGTTATCTTATCCTTCGAGTGGTCGAATTCATACAGGGTCATTTGTTAAAGGCTTGCCTGATGGACCAGGTTTGACTAAGTATGGTGTAGAGCAAGGCGGGGCTGAATTTATTGGAATGTACAAATTGAATGAAAAATGCGGAATAGCAAAATATACTTGGGGTGGTGCACATAAAGGCGCAATATATCTTGGTGAATTTGCGCATGATTTGCAAGAAGGAATCGGGCACTATACGTACTCATCTGGCACAACATTTCTGGGAACATGGAAGGAAAATGTGATTCATGGAGTGGCAAAATTACATTATGCCGATACTAGAGATACGTATGTCGGTGAGATGGTTATGGGTGACAAGGAAGGGGAAGGTACATATGTTTATGGAGATGGTGGTTTGACCTATACTGGAAAGTGGAGAGATGATGAGAAGAATGGAATCGGGAAATTCATCTTTTCTCCAGATTCCTGGTACACCGGCGAATTTCTTTACGCGGAGCCACATGGAGTTGGTCGATTTGTATACACTGGTGGAAACAAGTACGTGGGAGAGTGGCTAGAAGGTGTGAAACATGGTTGTGGGCGTACTACTTTTTCTAATAGTGATTCTTATGTCGGCAAGTATTCCAATGATCTCAAGAGTGGTATTGGTAAATTTATAAGTTCTACAGGTGAAAAATATATTGGAACATTTTTAAATGGAGAAAGAGTTTCAAATGGTTTGCAAATATTTGAATTAGATCCTAATGGTAATGGTGATACTTTTTCTTATTATGGTAATTGGAAAGAAGATAAGAGATATGGTAAAGGAAAATACTGTACAAATCGTAAATCATTTTCACTTGATTCATTTACCGTAAGAACATTACAGAAGGGTCATACGAAAGCTATAAGTTCTGTAGCATTTTCTCATGATGGTTTAAAGTGTATAAGTGGTAGTTTAGATAATACAGCTAAAATTTGGGATGTTATAACAGGAGAGGAGATCATGGAGCTGAGTAAAGTAGCCGATATAAACGGACATACTGACCCAATTACGTCGTGTAATTTCAGTGTAGGTGATTCTGGGTCTCTAGTAGTTACATGTTCTGATGATACTAAGATCAAAATATGGGATGGTAATACTGGTTTATATATAAAAAGTATTGGATATAAAACGAATGTGAAATCAGTATGCTTTTCTCATGATAATAAATATATTCTTGCTTCTGGTGCAGACAATGCAGCCACCATATTTGATATAGATACTGGATCAGAAGTAAGTTCTTTAAAAGGACATACCAATTGGATCTCATCTTCATGTTATTTTGAAAATTATAAGAAAATAGTTACTGGTGGTTTTGATAATTTAGCTAAAATATGGTGTGCAACGTCTATGATTCTGATTCTTACCTTGACTGGGCATTCTGATGTTATCAACTCACTTTCATGTTCTAATGATTCGCGATATATTCTTACTGGTAGTCAAGATAGAACAGCGATTTTATGGGATTCTTCAACTGGTGATAAAATTAAATTATTCAAACATGATCATAGTGTAGTATCTGTCGCATTTAGTCCAGATGGTACTCTAGTAATGACTAGCACTGGACATGGGCGTGTGACCGTATGGGACTGTGATAGTTGTAACGAAGTGATTGTGTTGAATTGCGATGATGATCATCACTTGGATTCGTCAGTAGCGCGCTCTGTTTCATTTAGTCCTGATGGTAAGTATGTCCTGACAGGGTCAGATGATGGGACACCCAGACTATGGAACATTGACTTACAAATACCTTCACAAACTGGAGAATTGAGCCATATGACACTTATTGATATAGTTGAGGATTCAGTTGGAAAATATGTGTATGGAGAAAATCCAGAACATTATTCTCTTGAAGGTACAATATTTGAAAGATATCCTTATCTGCTGCATTACCCAGTGGCAGGGATAACTATGATGCAACGGATAGTCCAAAGAGAAGAGATTGATGCTATAAATGCCATCAAATGGTGCGCCATTGTTTCACCGCGTTCTCTATTAACAACACAAAAATATCATCACAATAACAATGTTACTACTAGCACTAAATTAGAATCACATACTGTGCTTGAATATAATATTAGGGAAAAAAACACCAGTATATGTAAATATTTTGCCAAATTATATACGGAACTTCTCTTACCATCAATTGCTACAGTAAGGAGTCAAAAGATATTACATGAAAATATGGCTGCACAATATTCTCAGGGGCGACCATTATGTGATCTTATTGAGGTACAAAATTTAGTTTTATTAGCAAAAATTTATCCAGATTTGATTTTACAGATAGTACAAAAATTAAGCCCTGTTCCAACTGATAAAAAAAGACTAGTAGGTGTTTGGTTGAAACCAATAACGCGTTTCGAAGTGAAAGGATCATCTGAGGTTTTACCACTGAACAATGATGAAGTAATAGACAATTCTACTAATTATTGGATTACACGTTTATTGACCTTATTCAGTTGTAGCTCCGGAGAAAACATCACTACAGGTAGTAGTCCTGTCAAGAAAAGTAATAAATTTTGGGATCATTCAAGTGATAATAAATTATTATCGAAGAATCCAATGGTATTTGCAGTTGAAACAGCAATATTACCACTACGCAATGTTGCATCTATGAATCATGATTTTCTTGGAGCTGTCTTTTGTGCAGCAAAGGGAAACCCAGCACCATTTGAATCTGAATTTTTGGAAGTTCTTGTTGATTTTAAATGGAGATCACATGTCAGAGAAGCTTTTAGATATGACTTTTTTTTATATATAATATTGGCTATATCGTATGTTGCTCATGCTATATGGTTCATACAATATTCCATTCTTCCATATGGAGATACTGAAAGAATACTCGGTGTTATGTTCTTTGTGTTCGTCACATTATTACATTCTTATTTTGTTTTACATGAAATAAAACAAGTAATATCAGTGAAAGAAAACAAAATATATAAGGTAATTGTGAATCATCTACTAGATCCATGGAACTTACAGGATATGATACGACTTAGTATGGTTAGTGCATCACTTGTGTATTACTTTGTTCTTATCATTCACTCTTCTAATGATGGGTATGTAGACCCCTACGGGCTGCGCCTAGTATCTACATTGAGTGCTGTATCTATTCCAATGTATGCATTAGGATTCTTATTCTATTTGCAAGCTATAAAAGGCTATGGTGCATTAGTAAGGATGGTATTAAAAATTATAGAATCCACAGGGACATTTTTAGGTGTTTTAGTAATTATGATTTTTGGTTATAGTGCATCATTTAATTTGATGACAGTTACTGATTATTCCGATAATGCTTTACTCATAGATGATAGATCATGGAATACATATGCGAATTCATTACTATCCAGCACATTATTAGTTATGGGTGTAGATGTGGAAATTACAGCTATTACTGATACTTATTATGCTCCAGTTGCAGTGACCCTGTTAGTATCATTCACTCTACTTATGTGCGTAATTATGCTGAATCTTCTCATTGCTATCATGTCCGACAAACATGGTGAAGTAAAAGAACAAGAACGAGCAAGTGCAACTTATAACCGAGCCAGTATTGTAGTAGAGTACGAGAAGCTCATGTCTCCTTCTGATCGTCTGAAACCAGAATATTCACCCACATATTTACAAGTTTTGTTACCAGAAAAGATTATAGTTAATAATGATGATGGTGAAGAGATTAAAGCATTACAACAACTTGTACATGATAAAACTGATGAACTAAAAGAAGAACTCAAAGAAGTGCGATCACAAGATGCATATTTGAGAAATGAAGTCAATGAATTAAAAATTATGATTTCTCAACTTTTAGCAGAAGCTCAAGCTAATAAATGCAAAAATATTTCATGATAACATTATTTATAAATGTAAATTATAAAACAAATGTGTAAATAATTCAATACAAAATTATGGCGAAACGCCTGGCAATGTGAAGAGAGTATTTTTATACCTTTTTTTCATCTATAAGTTCTGCTAATCTTTCAATTTTGAACTTACTGCTATCTACCATTTTAGCATCCAATGCTGCCTTAGCTTCGGCTTCTATAACAGCTTCAGCTTCATCATCGATATCATTCTCTTCCGCCATAAAAGGAAGCTGTGGTGCTGCAGAAGCATTCACATGCAACAGGCTATCATCATGCTTATGTATACTCTTTTTTCGAGCAAAACGTTCTTCTTTTGTAGGTTTATGCCAATGCTCTTCCTCTTTGTCACCACCGCCTGCAGCATGATGATGATGCTCTTTATCATCAGCATCACTAGAGTGCTTCTTCTTTTTCTTCTTCTTTTTTGCAACAGTAGTAATATTAATATTATCTTCAGCAATCTTTTGTGCTTCTATTGCTGCCTCTTCATCTGCTTGTTTTTTTGCCAACACAGCTTCTTCTGCTGCTGCTGCTGCTTTCGCTTCTGCAATTTCTTCCATAGATATACCGTTTGCGAGTGCTTCTTCAATTTCTGCTGACCTTTTCTCTTCTTCTTCTTCCTTCATTTTTTGAGCTTTTAATAATTTTTCTTCTTCTTCTTCTTTCACACGTTCTTCTAATCTGATACGTTTCTCTTCTGCAACAATTACTTCTCTTTCTTCAACAGTAATACCATTATGTAAATCATCCCAATGTTGCTCGGAAGTCATTATTTGTAACCATTCACATTCTTGACATACTAATGTTAACTTATCAATAAATTCTTTACAAGTTTTACTTTCTTGTAAATCTAATTCTATAGCTTTTACTAATAATGGTTTTACTGGTTTCAAAATTGTATCAGGTATTTTATCTATTATTTCCTTTTTCAATCTTTCTTCACGTTCAACGAACATATCACTATGACCTGGTTCATCGATTCTGATTTGTTGTTCCAATGCGGATTTACGTATATTATTGAATTTCTTTTGAATTTTATGTTCCCATAAATATATACATTTTTGTAAATCCGGTGGATTTTCTTTCATCATAGTATTATATTCTCTTTCTATTTTTATTCTTTCCATTTCTAATCTATGCCTTTTTTCATCTTCATCTTCTTCTTCTTCAAGAGAAATATCATCATCATCGAGTAATTCTTTGCTTTCTTCCTCTAATAACTTCATAGCTGCACCTTGACCAGTCATGCGTAATTCGCGTAAATATGCTGGCGGTAAATTTACAGCTAAATGTACTGGTTTTAATGATGCAAGTCTCAAACAAAATCGCCGATGAATCAATAAGTACGACCCCTCTTTAGTCTCCTCTGCATGGAACTTTTCTTTAACACAATCAATACATAACCTATTATCACATACATTACATTGTACACATCCTGTATCAGGATTATGACATATTATGCATTCACTAGTAATATGTGGTTCAGGATATACTTTTTTTTCCATATCTTTTTTTTTTTTTCTCTCAGGAAATTTTAAGTCTTCATATTCTTGTAAAGTTATTCTACCTTCTAAATATTCATTATCAATAACATTTTGTGTTGGTACTTCATCTTCTTCTGGCATAGCAGTCAAATAGGTATGAAATACTTGCTCATCTTCAGGTAACATGTTGTACATAGCCCGCTTCCATACGTCGTACGTGCTTCCAATTGTATTCTTGAACTCTTCGATATCCATTCTATTTTCTAAAAATTGATCACATAATTTTTTTAATACTTCATTACGATGGTGATATGACACTAGTGATGCAGGATGTACAGCTTCTCGAAACATAGTTTGATTAGGATCGCGTGGTCCAAAATGAAATAATACTAATTTTCTTACTGGTGGTGGATACATACTCAGTTTGATGATCACTGCTTCCTGCATGGCTGGATTGTCGAAAGGGACCAATAGTGTCATTGAACTACCAGGTGGACTCCACTTTAATGCATATTCAGATGGTGGATGAAATAATTCATCGGGACGTGTTGCAACTATTTGCTTAAATAAGTATAGCTCTTCCATCCAAACATCACGCGGCGTCATATCATGTATTTGTAATACATCTTTCTTTTGTTTAGGTACATCTGAACCAAATACGAATTCCCAATCCTGACGCATTTCATATAATTCATAATAACGTTGACGTGCTATTGCTTCTTCACGCTGTTTCATCAGCTTGCGTCCAGCAACTTCTTCTTTAGTTTGCTTGGCGCCCATGGCTAACAAACACTGATACACCAAATTAGTAATTAACCACTGGGAAAATTTATCGTAAGTTTGGAAGTTACAACCAATCGCAATTAATCGTATTCGAATGGTTACAACCTTGCTCTCAAGGGCTCGTATTCACCTAGTTACAACGATGCCCTTGTTGGGTCAATTGACGAACAAAATAGGCAGAATTTTCACCAATCTAAGAAGAAAACTTTAATTTACTTTACTCTCTTTACTTCGAATACCTGATTATGCAAGTAGATGCCAATAGCAAGTGAAAAGGCGCATTGGAGGCTTGGGGGCGGCCTCCATTGTCCACCATGCATGGCATTCATCATGTGCTCTGAGGAGAATCTCTCAACAGGATAAATTGCTTCGGTGTACTGTGTAAGAGTACAGTTTTTTGTGTTGATTTACAATGAGAGTGGTTAGATGCACGTTTTCTCAAAGGCATGCGCTGATGCAATCATATGAAGGGGAAAAAGTCTTATGGGCTGTACTATACACTGCTAACTGGTTGAATCGATCTTTAGCGTACCAAGAGGAGCTATCAACCTTATTAGGAGAGTTTGAAGAAGAAGGAGTAGAAGTTTGCTATATGATAGAGTCTCAAGGGAATGATGCAATCGAAGATCATGTCTTGGATATGCATGATGAGAATCCAGGTGATGCTTCTTTCCCATGTTCTGAAATGTTTGGAGAGGGAAAAGAAATGGATATAATTGACACAGAAGATGGTGATGAAGGAAACATAGAAGAAGATGATGATGACGAAGTTGATTCAGCAAATAAGATCCCTGAACTGGGTATGGCAGAAATCTTTCGAGATTGTTGTGATGATTCTGGTTTTGGTTTACTTTTTGTATCTGGAGATAGATCTAGTGTTGGGAAGTCCACTGTATGTATGTCACTATTGGCTTCTTTAATTGCACGGGGAATATCGAATGATGATATTGGCTATATCAAGCCTGTGACCCAGTGTGAAGCAGAGCAGCCTGTCGTACGTTATTGTACTCAACATGACATAGAATGCATCGGCATAGGACCCGTAGTATTTTACAAAGGTTTCACACGTGCATTCTTATCTAAAGAAACTGATGAGACATCCGAACAATTGATAATACAAGCAGTACAAGCAGTCATTGACTTAAAGAAAAGAAGAAAATTTGTTTTAGTTGATGGAGTGGGATACCCAGCTGTGGGTTCCATCTGTGGTGTATCTAATGCACATGTTGCTAAAGCATTAAATGCTCCTGTTCTTCTTGTAGGCAAGAGTGGGGTAGGTGATGCAGTAGACTCCCATAATCTTAACGCGGCATACTTTCAGTATCATGGTGTCACAGTACTGGGAAGTATATTTAACAAACTATCATTGGAAGGATTTTATAGCTTAGAGTCATGCAAACAAGCTATTGAAAGCTATTTCCAGCAATATGGCAACGGGCAACGAGCTTATGGCTTTCTACCTTTGATAAAACCTACAGAGACTGAGGTAGTAGCAAATCTTGATCCTGAGCAACAACCTCCGAAGAAGAAAGTTAAACAAAGTAAAGGTGAAAACACCAAATCTTCACATACGAATGAACCTTTAATTGAAAAAAGTCCCTTGGATTCTATCCCAGAAGCATTGTCGCACACATTCGATACACATGTAGATGTTGACCGACTGCTCTACGACGTATACATCCATAACCTTCAAAGTTATGGAACGATGGCTTTAAAGGGTCATGGTTTAAATTCAGAATCTCCTCATAATGACATTGCGATACACACCAGTAGTACTAGTAGTAAACAGCAGCAGCTACATACATCTACACCTATTTTACAACCACCAACACAACCTGCTAAACGCTCCCGTCAGGAGATTGAAGCTGTTGCAAAAGAACAAGGTGCCAGAGGAGGCTGAGGTTCGTAGTAGCAAGGTCTACATCAAGAGCATTTCCCATCATACCATTGACTCTAATGTGAGATAAATGAAATATGGAAAGTGCTTGCAGTCCCATGCTACGCATAATTTAATTTATATGACAACCAATATGACAACAATGACGTAATGTGTTCATGATCAAACAAGTATATGAGTATAGTCTATATATGAGGAATGACGCAACTGACCACTACTTCTAATAGAAGTGACGGTTAGATGCCGAGAAGGCATGTTATAGGCTATGCTTAAGTGAATTGAGCTATACAAGGATAAAACAAACAAAAGATTTTTCATTTATATAATTGTAATACGATGTACCAGATACTTATCAAAGAATCCACTATTCTTATTTTATTAAACATAACTTATCAAATAACACATTTATACTATAATAGGCCAAATTATAAATTATTCACACCCTCTCCATTAAATTGATCTTTCATCATCGTATCTAGCGCAGTGCTCCTAATGTCTTGCTTGAATGGGACTGTAATCCTTCGTTACTAGCACTAAAGTAATGGTTTCCAGCTCCTTTATTACCACTTTTACCTTTAGAAGTAGGTGTCATACTCCCTATGGGTGGAAGAGCCATGTTATCATTACTTCGTGTGACTTCTGGTGCTGAATGTATTCCACGAGACATGTAGCTATTGGGCATACCAAGTGGATGGCTCATGCCACCTCCGAGAATATTTCTACCACCAAGGTGATTTGTGGGTATACCATTACTAGAACTTGTCGAACCAAGACCATGGGCAATGCCCATGGGAGCCATGCCATTGCCTGTAAGTGGATTGGAAGGTCTATCCACAAAACCATTACTATCACTACCAAGACTTCCAAGTGGTGCTAGAGGATTCATAGAACTATTCTGGATTGAAGCCATTGGAGGCAGCCTACTGCCAGCAATGGGAGCAGGACCTGCAGAATTTGCAGATTTGCTACGAAAACTATTTTTTTTCACACGTTGTTTCTGCTGTTGTTGCGAAGGATTATGCCAATGTCTTGATGTGGAACTTGTATTATTTTCACCTGATGATATCACAAATCTATTCGGAGATGCAATCCCATGACAACTAGAATGAGATGTATTTAATTCTTCTAGAGCTTGTTTGCGAATAGATGCACCACCACTACTACTCGCCTTTTCGAGTATTTCTATACTTACTCCAGGTGAACCACCGCTCATACGGTTACCAGGTATAGCAGCAACTGGACGGCCAGTAGCATCTATACTACCAGCTGGAGATTGTGTTGAATTGTTATAATACACACCACCACTACTAGCTCCTTCCCCATTATTGGTAGCATACTCTGCAGACTTCGAGTTACTGACATGCTTATTGTCTTTGTTGTATTGTTGATATGAAGAAGAGGAATTATGATTAACTCTGTGTTTTACATTTCGATCTAATTGTACTTCTGCAGATGGCTGTGGATGCAATTGGGAATCTTCGAAAGAATCCATATCTCCTCCTACATGATGACCATGAAATTCTTGCGAACGAGTTGGTGATGATGTGAAAAAACCTATACCATGAGTCATTACGGGAGTTTCCGCATCAGCATTGTAACTATTTCTATTTAAACCGACTTTTTCTAAAACTGCGTTTGCGGCATCTTCATAACTCGCCATATCTCCTCCTTCCATACCATTACCGTATGTGTAAGTACCTGTTGTACCTTCAGTGTCTCCCATATCTACAGTGTATGAACCAGCTGGTAGCGTAGCTATACTAGTAGTACTAGCACGATTACTACCACTGCTATCTCTTATATTTATATTAGAATCATCTCTATGTTCATTACTGCTACTCATACCATTCTTTAAACGATCTGATGGGCCCTGAGGACGATTGCGTCTATTACTTGGATCATTTACACTCATTTTAGGAACATATTCTACTCGATTTCCAATGCTATCACTATCTTTACTATGGCAGCTAGATCTTATATCTACCCCAGCAACAACACATAAGGAGTTTCCTCTTCCTTCGTCAAATTCATCCAAATCAAGCTCGCTATCATTATCAATATCATCATACTCTTCAGCATATTCTTCATCACTATCATCATATCTATTCTTCCCTGTTACAATACGATTCGTAACAATAAACTCTGTATTAATTGTATCACTTAAAGCGTGCTCATTTGTGTCAACAATAGAATATTTTGAGTCATTATTATGCTTTATTTCATCCTTCATAAAACTAGAATATGCACTAGTGTGATTATAACTACTGTTATTGTCATGTCCCCCGTCATCCTGTACTTGTTTAACAGGTATACTAGAAGGTGCAGCTTTAGCACTTTTTTCAGCTTTTAATTTTTCAGCATCTGCAATCATTTGTGCTAATGAGAACTCACCTTCACTGTGACTAATAACATTATTACTGCTACAACTACTTGTACCATTGTAATATTCTCTACTATTAGATGGAATATTTTTTTCACACAATTCTTCAGTTGTAGTGGTACTATTCTTTGAGGAGATTATTTCTGATGTACCTGAATTTGTCTGTTCTTTAATACCATACATGTCACCACTATTAGTATGACTTGTATTGCTATCATTATTTCTTACTGATGGTGAAATATTATTCTTATTTGTACTTTCTGGAGTTTGTGAAGACATGTCGCCTGCTGCACCAACTGCTGGCTGCGGAGTATACATCGTAGCACCAGTATCATCACTATCCTTTCCTTTTGATTTAACTGGTGTTGTAGTAGGTGTTGTGTCTTTACTACTATCGCCTGCTATTCTTCTCTTAACAGTTGTTTGTCTTGATGGATATGGCATTGCATATAATTGTGCGGCGGTTGGACGTAATTCTGGATTTAAGTCACAACAAGAATTTATAAATAATATTAAATCTTGTGATACATTTTCAGTTTCAGTCCCAAGTGGAGGTTGCTGGCCATTAGCAATATGATACATGGCTGTCATTGGATTTTCATATTCAGCATATGGTAATGTTCCTGTCAACATTTCAACAACAGTACATCCAACACTCCATACATCGCTTTTTATCCACCCGGTAGTCATTTGAGTACCTTTGATCACTTCTGGTGCCATCCAATGAGGGGTACCCTTTAATCCTGATACAACACTATCACTTTCAAATCGTTTACTTGCACCAAAATCACCTAATTTTATAACACCTCCTTTTGTTAATAAACAATTCGCACATTTTACATCTCTATGAGCAATGCCATTATCATGCAAATACGACAACCCTTTTAATATTTGTCTTGTACAATTTGCTGCTTGTGGTTCAGTTAATTTACCTCTACGTTGATAAAATTGACGTAAACTACCTCTATCCGCATATTCTAAAAAGATCATAATTTTACTAGGTATTGTTCTCGTACCTAAATATGACACAATGTGATCATGACTAAGGTCTTTGATGGTGTCTATCTCTTGCCTTATATTCATTATTTGATCTTTACTCAAACCATCTGTATCAATTTGTTTGATAGCAACATAGTGTTGTGTATTTGTTAATACACCTTTATATACAGTACTAGAACCACCTTTACCAACAACTTTCAGACACTTGTAATCAGCACCAAAATCAGGATCTTGTAGAAAGTTTCCTTCCATCACACTCATACTACGCTTCTACGCTTGGCAGTATGAAGTTGAACGACACTAGAGTCTTCAAAAATACAATCTCATACACTGAGCATCACTCAGATCTTAATAATATAGTATAGTATACTTACTTGGAGTTACCTCAATATACTCTCTATTAACTCTTTTTTTATGGAGAAAAGAGACAAGGCTGCGCCGGGGGATGCCATCCCATCTGCTTGCTGATAGTACCATCAGTGTATTCAGTCACAGTACCATCAGTGTATTCAGTCACAGTACCATCAGTGTATTCAGTCACAGTCACAGTCATAGTCATGTCGTCGTCGAAACAAATCTTGCAAAATTAAGTAGAAAATCTCATAGCTCCTCTTTGGTTGCATTATATTCGGTGCAGGTGACCACTTATAT
>JACKZZ010024229.1_pt1 | contig 36952 bp, 14 predicted proteins | sample 8027871 | NCBI WGS metagenome assembly JACKZZ01 (sample SAMN15724774, study PRJNA655200) | protist metagenome | isolation source: fluorescence activated cell sorting (FACS) single amplified genomes of... | place: USA: West Boothbay Harbor, Gulf of Maine | collected 2000-07-19
CTGAACCCGACACGATAACGGGCTGGCCAATATTCGTCGAAGTGAGCACCGATTTACTCTCAGGAATGACGCCAAGCAGTGGCAAACCTAGGAGCTCGGCAATATCCCCTAGACTGAGCATCTCGTCTTTCTGTGCGCGGATTGGATCGTATCTGGTGACAATCAGGCTTTGCTTGACGGCTGCCTCATTTCTCTCCGCGCGACGGGACCTGCTAGCGATGAATCCGATCATTTTGTCACTATCTCTGCATGAGCTTAACTCGGGGTTGGTGCAGATGATGGCCTCGTCCGCGTAGTACATGGCATGTCGGGCGCCTGACTCGATACCAGCGGGTGAGTCGCAGACGATGAAATCGAACATTGTCCTGAGCTCATCGAACAATTCACCAACACCCTCTACAGTTAAAATATCTTTATCTTTTGTTTGTGATGCTGCTAATACAGACAAGTTGGCTGTTCGCTTGTCCTTAATCAAGGCTTGAGTGAGTGTACATTCTTTCTGTAACACGTTGACAAAATCAAAAATCACACGTCTTTCGCAACCCAAATGAATATCCAAGTTGCGGAGACCAATATCAAAATCAATTACTACTGTCTTGTGACCTCGCTCTGCAAGTCCCATGGCAAAACTCGCCGCAGTAGTCGTCTTGCCGACTCCACCCTTGCCGCTGCTAATCACGACCACTTTACCGTTACCTTCTCCACTGTTTGCAGAGAAAGCTCTCATAAGAGAAACATTTCGAGATGTGAAAGAGCTTCGAATAAATTTTTGCATCATTTAAGCTCACAAATAACGTTTCCGCAACCTGTTTTTCCAAACTTTCTAGCGTTCGGAAAGAAAATCCTGCAGCAGATCCGAAAGAAAACTTTCCTAAATTCAGCAGTACAAAAAGGCAGCTCACAGGGGTTCAAGATGTTATTTCGTGCGTGTGCTTCTACATCACGTCAAAGAGTATGCAGAACTGCTGCCCGGCGATGTCTTAGTATCTCCAGCGGGCCTGAGCGCAAAATCTGCATCGTAGGTGGGGGACCTGTGGGTATGGCAGCTGCAGTTCATCTCGCCAGAATGGGGCTGGGCCATGAAGTTGTTCTGGTGGAAAGAGATCTGTCGTATGTCAAATCCAGCGCAATGCTTAGTGCGGGGGGTATGCGGCAACAGTTTTCCTTGAAAGAGAACATACAGTTGAGCATGTACTCATTGGAATTTCTGCGCGATCTTGAGGCATCGAATGCAAGCAGTGGTAACAGTGGCGATGACAGCGATGTCTCTGTGCAATTCAAACCCAATGGTTATATGTTCATGGCAAGCACTGAGGCTGGTAGAGAAACGTTGACTCAGAACCACGCGGCACAGCTAGACTGCGGTGCCGATTGGATACACTACACCGAAGATGTCCTCCAAATGCAGCAGCTGTACCCATGGCTAAACACTGACGGTATTCTTGCTGCGACTTACAGCAATGGTGGTGGAGAGGGCTATTTTGATCCCTGGGCCTGTGTGCATCTCATGAAGAAGGAAGCCCAGCGGCTGGGTGTGCAGATCATCGAGGGGAAGGTGGTGGATGCTGTGGTTAGCAGTAGAGAATCTGCGGGTTATTCGGTGGACTCGGTTGAGGTCCAGTTGACAAGCAGGGGTGCTGATGGTGAACGCGTCGTCCTCCCGGTGGGACGTGTGGTCAACTGTGCTGGTGCCTACGCAGGTCAGTTGACCGGTATGTTCGCTAAACGTGCCTCAGCAGATGGGGGAAGGGATATATTGCAACTTCCAGTCCATCCTCGAAAGCGCTGTATCTTTGCTTTGCACTGCCCAGCGCTTGCAAGCTTCTCTCACCCCGCACCCACATCAGCAGCCCCTTTGACGGTAGACCCGTCCGGAGTGTACTTTCGTGGGGAGGGCGTGGTAGGTGCGCAAGGCGGACACTTCATAGCAGGAGTAAGCCCCTCGGCAGACCGTGACCCTGATTGCTTCGATGATTCTTCGCTTGATGTGGTGGACCACGATCTCTTTGAAGAGGTCATCTGGCCGACCCTAGCAGCACGGGTACCTGCCTTCAACGAAATCAAGGTGATATCATCTTGGGCTGGTTTCTATGATTTTAATGTTTTGGATCAGAACCTCATTATTGGATACCATCCAGACATAACCAACATGTTACATTGTAATGGGTTCTCTGGTCACGGGCTCCAAATGGGCCCAGCCGCCGGACGGGCAGTCGCCGAGTTCGTTCAGTATGGCACCAGCACATCCATTGACCTTAGTAAGTTCAGCATGGAAAGGGTAGTGGAGAACCGCCCTTATTTCGAAACTGGTATAGTTTAGGAGCACATTTAGTATATTACATTTGTATCATTTTAAATTTTGTTCTGCTTGTTCGAACGTATTACCACTGTCACATTCGTAAGACCCATTGGCTGTGTAGATGCCGCTGCACTTGGACTTCTTCTAGCTGACATTTCGTTTCTGCTTGGGTCTGCATTCTCAAGGTCGTTTCCAACATCTGCTCTTTCAGCAGTCGGCGACGAGGGCTTTTGCTTAGGTGAATAGGCCGGTTGGGATGCAGCCTCGATATCAAACTCAAAGTTCTTCATCTTTTTGGCATAGGGGGATAAGTTAAACATCGCCTCGGCAATATCTGATGGCGCTGGTGGGATAAGTTCTAGCTGTGGAACATTCGGGGCTTTTATTCCTTTCTTGCCTTTCTCAGCTTTTACTGCACTAGTACTGACTTTCGCTGGTTTTGCGCCAATGGGTACGTTTGTAGCGTTGACGGCCATATTATCTCGAAGGTGTGCAAGATCTTTTTTCCTCCTTTGTTCTTCGTCCAGAAAAGCTAAGTGCACTTGTTGGGAACTGCTCAAACCGGAACGAATATTCAGAACCACTCCGGAGTCGGGTCCTTTGAAGTCACGGGGAAATGGTTCCGTTGGGTCGAATTCTGGCGAGGGAGTCACTTCCGCTACGGGTTCAGCCTCAGCAGCTTTGGCTGCCAGCGCTGCTGTCTGTGCTTCTCCGGGTTGCGGTAGTGCTTCATGATCTTCTTCGCCATCATTGCGAGGCGGACGCATATTCTCTATCGCAATACCTATATCGGTGAAATTCTGTTTATGAAACGGTCGAGGGTCTGACATAGTAGTATTGGAACCAGCTGCATGTAAGGGAGCTTTGTTGCCTAAATGTTCTACTGTCATCTTGAATGAGGGAGGGACTACTGGGTAGCGGTTCGATGAAGAGGCATGCCTTTCGGAGGTCTCGGTGAGCTCCCGGAGCTGCTGCTCAGGATTATCTCCCAGTAGGGAAAGACAGGTACCTGCGGGTACATGTATTCGCTCCCCGACTTCATCCAAGTAGCTTTCTAGTAAAGCCTTTTGTCTTGTTTCCTCGTAATGGAAGCCCTGTTCAAGCTGGAGCAACTCACTTTCTAATCTTCTCGTGTCAGTTTGTGTGGTCGCGACATTCATTTTGTCTTTGTCTGTTGGCTCGGACCCTGCATTGGAAACTACAACTACACCTTTATTTGTGCCAACTTCCATTTCTTCTATTGAAATTTCTTTAGGTTTATTATCTTCACCTGCATTTTTTTCGTTGATCTCGGAAACACGACTGGTTTTTTCCGCAGGGACTCTGTGTCCGACCAGAGCTTTGGGTGGCGAGGTGTTTGGAGAGTTGCTTGATGGCATTGGCTGTGGTGCCGGGTGCAGCATTCGCCTTCCTCTCACCGCTGACACTGGCTTTGCAGTAAGTGGCGCTCTCGGGGAAACTCCGGCAGGTGGAACAAAATCTGATGAATAACCTGCAACTGCTTTATGATCCGTGGGTATTTGTTTAATCTCTCGTTTCGGGCAGTTGCTTACACGCTTAGGAGGAAGCTGCGAATTCGCGTACTTTTTCACACCCATAAGCTCTGTATCCTCTGAAGTAGTTGGAACATGTACTTGACTTGCATCGCGCTTAGGTAGTATATCTTTCCTTTGCTCAGGTTGCAGCAAATCTCCCTCTTCCTTTGCAGTGCCATCTAGTTTGAACTTATCTCCCTGATTCCTTTCTGCCGGAGGTAAATTCAGTGTTGGATAGTACTCCTGTAATGAAAGTCCCTCTAGATTGGAACCGTCAAGAGATATGGAGTTCTCCAATGGTTGAATAGATGAATTCGCTGTTGGATCAATGAAATTGCGAACAAAGTTCTTAACTCTGTTTACGATATCTCTATCTTTATCGCCATGATCCTTCATAATACTTGCACTACCACCTGAGGGTTCAGCTTCAATAACTGCTTTTTCTGATGGGAGCATCAGTGATGGTATTGTAGCCATATTGGTCTCACCGAGAGAGGCTAGATCTGATGTCTCAGTTGTATCAGTCATAGCAGTCCGGGGCATCTTCCTGGCGTCCATCACTTGATCACGATCACTTCTAAATTCATCGGGAATGCTTTCATCTTCACCGTCATTGTCATCACCATCGTCAGTGTCAACTTTATTGTCATCTTCGTCTTCATCTTCATCATCCATATCTTCGTAGATAACCTTATTTGAGATCGCAAAGAGGGCCGCAAGAGTCATTCCCGTGGTTCCTCCCACGACCTGCTTCTCATCTGGCTGCTGTTGCCGCATTGAAGACATCTTGGCCTTAATAGCCTCTGGGTTGTAAAGGCGCATAGAAGTGTGACGCACTGGAGGGTGTTTTGGTTTTTCTGGTTTGACCCAATTCAAGAAGCCTCCAGTTGAGGCTGCTGTGGCTGCCACCTCCTGTTCTTTCTTTCTTTTCAACCTTTTTGCAACGCCAGACATAATTGAACCCAGACACTTCTGTGCTTGCTTCTGTGTCTCTCTTTCCTTTAATTCAATTAGTTTGATTATGCCTGTCAAGGTCTCCTGCACTTCCACACGTCTTCGTTGGTCTTCTTCTCGTCTCTTCGCGAGTTGGGCCATCTCAAATTCTTCGCTTTCGCGCTCCATTGCAAGCAGTATTTCCGACTCCTTTACAGTAAAGGAGTCTAATTGGAACATATCGTCCTCGCTGTAAGATAGAATATGTGGCTTATTATGGGGATCTTGCTTTGCTTCAGAACGAATTGTCGAAATTTGTGATCTTTTTGGTTTTTCCCTACTCAATATGGTTCTTGAGATGTGCATAAAATTCTGTGCATCCCTGTCTACATTTTTGGGGTATTCGGCAGCCGACTCTCCCACGTTGTAGCATGGAGAGAAATCAAGCTCATTTTGTTGAGAAACTATTATTGATGAAGGATCATTCACGGAAATGGTCGCTGGGTACGGAATAGCTTCAGCAGAGCTTGGAACAAGTAACTTACTCATTTCGCTTGCCTCCGGATGCGTCACTGGAGACGCCCCTCTGGCATTCTCCATGTGCATTTCGTATGCTGCAGTAGCTGCCTCACGATAATTTTCATATGTCGTTGATGGCCTTTCATCCGGGACATTGTCATCCTTGGAAGGTCTCTGAGGTGCAGACGCAGTAAGTGACAATGGTAATTCCTCTTCATCGTTCATATCAACTCCAACGCGTAGCCGCTGTCGTGTATCGAGTGTATCTCTCTCTAGACTACCTGCAGGGATACGTACTATAATACCGTTCTGGCTCATAGTGTCCGCCTGCGCAGACGTTTTCTCTTCCTCTTCAGCTGGATCTGTCCGATTCTCCACGGACGACGGGGGTTGGAGTATCACCTTGATGGCTCGACGTGATGGCATTTCGTGGTTTGGAGGATTCGGTTGTCGCACTTGACGGCTGGCGACAGCTTGCACATGGTGACCAGGTGCAATCAGAAGACCTTTCGTTTTTGTTCCCGCATATGCATCGACGCTTTCGCTTCCCAATTTGTCGACCTTGCTGACATTAGTTGGTTTCTTTTCACTCTTACTTAACCGAACTGCTGGAGTCTGTAGCTTGTGGAGTGCACTTGTCTCGGAGGGAAAGTTCTGCTTTGCTAATCGCTGAGGATCTGCGTTTTTACGAAGAGCTTGTGTCTCGGCTAGCCCCATCCCCATTTCCGACTCTGGCCTCTCTTCAATATCAAGTCCATCGAAGCTTGCTTGGGGGTAAGAAGACATCTCCATGCAAGGAGATACGCCTGCAGTACTCTGAAAGGTCATCACTATGTATTCACGCAAAGCCCCTATGACTTCATTGGGAATGTGGGTCAACTGCATCGACTTTCCTGTGAGACCATCACGATATAGGTGACCCGAGCTATCGATGTATGTATCTGGATCTGCTGGTATTTCTCCTTTGTCGTACATTGATTGCGTGAATTCCGATAATGGAACTTTCTGGGAATGCCGTGACTGCAGCTCGTTCTTTTCAGCGACTATTGTCACGCCTTGGTCACCCCAGAACTTCCCTCCTCCTGCTTTCGAAGTAAGATCTAATATGGGCTTTTCCTTTTTAGGAGGTCGTCTTTTGGATCTTATGCTTTTGGCTTCATTTTTGGCATCAGGATCCGCAACTGTAGTATCTTTCTGATGCATAGTCTTTACAACTGTTGCTGCAGCAATGTGAGCTGCCCGTTGGGCGTACTTGGTGATGTCTCTCCTTTTCATCGCTAGTGAATCTACTCCATCAGTTGTGCTCATAGTTTCTTGAAATGAAGATCTTGAAAGAGAGTCTTTATATTGCAAAATGTCCGGACACATCGCGGTCATCTTTCGCTTTGGGGGGGGAGATGTTCTCCTCGCTATTGTTTTGCTGCTCAACCTCCTCATCTTCATATTCGTCTTCATCGTCAAATTCTTCTTCTTCACTCCCTTCTTCCAGCACTTCTTGTTGTCGGCTCTTGTCGGCGATACGCTTGAGCCTTTCGCTGATCGTGAATTTCTTCTCTTCAGGAATGACCATGGTGCCATCGAGCAGTGTGCGGCGGACACCGAGGTTGACCATGGTTCCTAGAAAACGAGTAATCTCTTTTTTTGCAGGCGTTTTGGGAATTATCACTGTGGGTCGCTTCTTTGTCGATACTTTTGGCTCCTCGGGCACTGGAGGGGTAACCTCCTCAACCTTACCTTTCACTTGGTCAAAGACAGGCTCCGGCTCTTCTGGGACTAGGTACTGCCACATTTCTGTATTGTTGAAGTAGTCAATAAATTCTTCTTCCCGAGTTATCTCTCCGCTCCTCTTTTGCTTCTTGAGCTCAGACCTTCGTTTAAGATACACCATGCGAGCTCTTTTGCTTATTCCTGTTCGAATCTGATGAGCCAGAGCACTTGGCATGAAACTTAGAAACAATTCCAAAATCTCGTGGCTCTCTCGTTCCCGTTCGTCAGCAAGAGTGGAATTATATCGAGTCGGTTCTTCAACTCTAGGACTGCTTGATTTCGCTCCAAGAGCATCTTTCGCCTTCTTAGCCATTTTTTCGTTGTCAAGTGGCCTCTCATAACTCACGTATGGGTAGAATTTCTTGTCCATTTTACTTCGAAAGTCTGGCCAATCTCCAGCAGGGTCTATTTCGCGTCGGAGATCCAGATTCTCCCTTTCGTTTCCTTCGGCGCCTTCATCTTCTTCCTTTTTCAACAAGGGGTGCCCTGGAATCTTTAACTTTGTGATTTGTTCCTCTAGTGTTTTTTCCGTAAGACTTTCAGCTTTATTTGCTTCTGCTTTACGCAGAATTTCCAACTCTTTTTGTAACTCCGCTTCGTGTACCATCTGCTCTCGTCTTTTTTCTTCCGCCGCCTTTGTCATTGCAGCGTGACTTCTCACAGCTTCAGCTATTGATACCTTCATATCAAGTCTCTTGTGATCATGATGATTAGGTTGGGATGATGTCAATGGATCACCGATGGCCAAACGGCTACTCCCGGTGATCAAGTCGGTAAGGGACAGGTCTCGTGCGAGCTCATCTGCTGCTATAATCTCGTCGCCGTCGGTGGTGGCGAATTGCCTTTTCGGTGCTCGAATCACAGATTCTACTGTAGCATAGTCTTCCCGAGGTGGCTCCTCAGCATTGTGAAACAGTAGCTTTTTAATATTTTCGGCTGGATCATTCGAGGGTTTTTTTCTGTGCTTGGCCGCCTGGGCTTCCAGATCCAGTCTGGGGGAAATGAGCCTGTTGACTGGATTGCGGTACAACTTCTCACCAGGCACAGTCTTAGCCGAACCTTTTGTCTTCTTTTTTCCACTCTTTTTGCTCTTGACCTGCTTGGACTTCCGCTTCTTGCCTTGACCTTTTCCAAACTTCTCCCAAAGATTCAAGAATGTTATATACTCGGGAATTTTCTTCTCCCACGTTCGAGCTGACTTCGGCTTTGGTTGTCCCTCCATCTTTGAAGGTGGACTACCGGGGGGTAGCTGCTGTGCATGTCCAAGACGGGCTTGCATTTGCGCGCCCACACGAGCAACAGTGACACTTTCTGATCCGATCTTAACGCTTCTGATCCCCACGGGAAGGTCGTCGTTGACAACGAGTGAGTCATGTTTCACCGAAACATCGTCGTTGGGGGCAGTCTCTTCTTCTTTATGAGTTGCAACTGTTACTTCTGAGATATGTGTTTCCAGGGCCTTCTGCATATATTCTGCTAGATAGCTTAACGTTCGTTCACCAGGTCCACCAAAGCTCTCTGGGTCATGGAAGCTGCTTTCACTCTCATCTCGTGAAACGGCTGTGCTCTCGTCCGTTTCTGTATCGACACGCTCTGGAATATGCAATAAATGCCGGGTTTCTGCATTGGCATCATCCTCTTCTAATTCACCAATCTGCTCGGCCCGGGGCACAGGCCTTTCCTTTTGTTGTTGTTTGTCCTCAGACCTCTCTTTCATCGAACTCCACAGCTTCTCCGCTATCTCTAGAGCCTCTCTACTTGCTCTTTGGACCATTTCTTGGTTATACTTGTTATATTGCAAATGAAACTTCCTATCCTTAAACAGAGGGTTCTCGGTCATGAGTTCCATGGGGTTGCTAGTGTGAATGATCCCCCTCTCCTCGGCAGGGGGGAGCTGCGACACATCAGTAATAATGGGCTTTCCACTGGAGTGTTGTCTCATAGCTACCTCAGCAGCGTCCAAAAGAGACCTCTCTGATGTGTTGTATTCAATATCATCGCCGCGACTCATGTACTTTGATTTGGACTCAGGCGCTGATGGTATAGGAATGGGCCCACGTTTGATCAACCTCCCCTGTTGAGCCGCTTCCTTTTCTTCCTTCTCCTGCTCAGCCCGCGCATTCTGTGCGCTTTCTATACTAGACAATCGTTGCACCTGTGATTCCACAAACATGCGAGAGAATTCCTCCTGAAAAGATTGCGCGAATGAAGTCAAAAACAACTTCTTCCGACCACTGAGACTGTGCACTTCCCCGCGACGAGTATGCGCCACTCGAGTGCTTGTTTTCGTTTGGATGATGTTATGCACCCTATAATGTCGTCCCCATGGTGGTATATCTTCATTAGATTTGTCCTTGGACATTTTTCCCGCGTAAGCTTTCATCTCAGCCTGCAATGCAAGTTGTTCCCGAACGCTTAAATGGTTGTAAGCTTTGCTTCCGACTTTGATAAAAGTCTTCAGTTTCGCTCGTACTTCTTCAAGATGCTGAAAGTCCACAACTAGCTCCATCAGCATTTCCTTACCTGGTTCATTGCTCCTAATATCCAGACTCTTTTGGATTGCAGCCACCACGTGTTGTCCGGCTTCGGTCAGTTCTTGCGGAACGTGGTGGGTGTCTAGAACTTGATGGCAGAACAAGCTGGAGTGCATATGAGGACAAAGAAAGTCTCTTAAAGTCTTCCATCGCTTCCTTAGTGCTATTTCCACCTGTGCTTGCAAACGATCACTCATAGAAGCTTGCGCAACTCCGCGGTGAAGTACCAGACCTGCTGGCACGTCGTCAGGGACAGTCATCCTGACCCACAAGGGAGCCTTATTCAACTGGTAGTGCATGCGATAATACGTGTGATGATGAGCGATGTCATACCCCCCCTCTTTACGAAAGCCCTGAGAGGCAGAAGGTAAAGAAATAGATGCTGTTCTAAATACACTTGGGTCGCTAATCTCCCGCAATGCAATCGATAAATCGCCAGGAGTACACAGAGGTCTGATATGCAGGTCACCGCTGGACGTGATGCCGCGGAGGAGTCCGACGATGAGATTGGATTCTTTTGATGCCTTTCCACCTGCGCCACCGCTGCTTTTACTTGAAACCCTTGGGACGACTCCCGAGACAATGGCGTCCACGTCCACCGCTGCGCAGCTCTCACGAGTGCAACTGAAGTTCCTATGGACGAAGGACCACTTGGAGCCCACTCGCATCATGCTGTTCTCGACATTAGCAGACTGTGCAGCAGATGCAGCTGCAGTGAGCTTCGAGGCATACGGTTGCTGCTTCTTCTCAGCTTTGCCGTGTTTTGTGGGTGAGGTGGTTTCGTGCGTCTGTGACAAAGGGGTTTCTGTGGGACCCAAGGTAACGCTATCATCATGCTCCAGTGCAACGATAGTGTCACACACTGCGACAGTATTGTCAAGCGTGCTACCGACAGATGCATCGAAGAACATGCATAACTTTTCCAGGTCAGGCATGCGCGTGCTCTCAACAATCAGGGCTTCCCTGCCCAATTGACGTGCTAAGCACTCATCTTTTATTCTATTCCTCCTCTGGGTTTCGAGTTGGTCTTGCTTGGATCTCTTTTCATCGATGTATCCCATAGAACTGCTATTATTACCGCTGAGCTCTTGCATCATTTCCTCAATGCTTGAGCTTGCCACACTCCAGTAGGGCTTGCTGGCATATTGTACAGGGACATCATTTGCATCAATATGTTTGCTGACTTTCCCAGATACAGAAGGAAAGAGTGAAAAGTCTGATCCTGACTTTATCGCAGCCAATAGCTCTGACTTTGAGGGAAGTGCGGTACTCATTGTTGATTCTTGATTAATGCCCCTGATATACACAGAAAGGCCTCTATAAACCTATTCACAAAACAACACTTCTCAATTAAAAATCTTACGAATTATAGTGCTTCATCATTTTACGTTGTCTTGCCTGGTGTCCTGTTAAAACCTTAACTTCTGAACTTCTCTCTTGTCGGTGGATTTCTTTTCTCCGTAAAATCAACGACTCGAAAAAAGAGAGGGAAGTTTTCTACCAAAAACATCTACTTGCAACTACACACGTAAAAGTCATCTCATCTAGCTGATTTATCTGCAAAAGTTAGTCAAATACTGCTTGATGATGGAAACAAGTGGTAGTAGCACTGGCAGCGCCACCTCTGGTTCTACCCAGCACCAGGCGCTTTTAAATACTGTTATGGAACTTAAGGCCGATTTAGAGAGGTGTATGAACAAGATTCAAGTTATGGATGAACAGAACCGTTCGCTAACTCACAGTTATGGCTTGGTGAAGGAGGAGCTGGTGGAGACCCGCAAGAAGTACAACGAGTGTCGAGAGAATTATCTTTCTACTGTTGCTGACAAGCTATCTGATGAAGAACGCCGAGAAGAGTTTAGCGAACGACTTAAACTTCAGCTTGCTGAGAAGACCAAAGAGTTTGAAGCTCTCCGTGACAAGATGGCTCCAAAGGATGTCGACTACATCCGCATCAAGGTACAGGAAGAGCTTGAGGTTCCCCACAAGCAGAGGTTAAGTGCATTGGAAGAAGAAGTAGCTCGTCACAAGGATAACTACTATATCATGAAGCGCGAGCTAGAGAGTGCCAAAGCAGAGTATGAAGCCTACTCACAGAATCAACAGCGGGAGGTGACTGCTATTCGCGAGGAGAACGAAAGTGTGGTGGGGATTCTCAGAGAGCAAATCGCGCGATTACAAGAAAGTGATACTGTCAGCGAAAAGGATGACATTATCAGGGCCAGGAATAATAAGATTCACGAGCTCCAGTTGAGTTTGGAGCTCTCTAGCAAGGACGCGAGGTCTCTGCAGGAGGACAGGGATAAGTTGGCAGTGCAGTTGAGGGAGTACAAAACCACTCATCTGGAAGAATCAGAGAAGTTGCGTAGCAGAGTTGTTCAGGCAGAAGCAGAAAAAGATGGCGCGGAGAAAAAACTCTCCCACATGATGCAAGAAATTGACAGAAAGGACAGCAGCCTCAGAATCGCGGCACAAGCGGTCGAAGACCAGACCAAAAGCGCCGAAATTTCCAGACGCGCTATGGGTAATCTAGAAACACAGCTGCTCAACCTCCGAACAGAGCATAGTAAAGAAGTCGAAGACATGACTATTAGTGCTGCCGCTGACCGTTTCCAGCTCCTTGAGAGTCACGAGCACACGAGCGAGAAGTTGCGGGATCGCGAGGAGGCCCTGCGAAAGGCCATGCGAGAGATATCTGATATTCAAACAAGGACAGAAAGCAATGAGACCTCATTACGCAGAGCACACGCTAGTGCTGCTACATTATATAAGAAGCGAATCGGAGATCTGGAGATCCTACTCGCCGACAGCACTACTAGACACCACTCTCTCCAATCAGAGAATGTTCGTCTTTTAGAGGACTCAGAAGCGGAAAGAAATGCATCTAAAGCAGATATGGCCCGGATTAAACGTGAAAAGGAAACTTTACACGACAAGGTTCGTGAGCTAGAGCACCAGGTAGATACTGAGCGCCGCAAAAACGCAGGCTTGCGAAGAGATCTCGTTTCCCGCAAGGAGGGTGCGGAGGCGGATATGCAAGAAGAGAAGGCGCGGTTAGCAGCTGCTGAAGAGGAACTGATGCCATTGCGCATGAAATTAATTGAGACGCAAGCTAGATGTACTCAACTGGAAGGTAACTATCGCGAAGCAATGGCAGCTAATGCATCTTTGCAGGACGACGCGATGACCAAACTCTCCTCCATGCAGACCACCTTCAAAGAGCGCTTGGAAGCTACCAAATCCAAACTAAAAACTGTGGCAACAAGGGAGCGCAAACGCGCGGATGCATACAAACAGAAGGCTCTTGAAGCTCATGCCAGGAAGAAAGGAGAATAGAGCAATGGAGCACAGAATGCAAGCCAAGATGAAGTTCGGCGATGTATGTACTGTATTGTGGGAATTTTCATTATTTTCATTATTTTCATTATTTTCATTATTTTCATTATTTTCACTATTTTCACTATTTTCACTATTTTCAGATTGATTTGCAGCTTAATAATAATACCTTGGCTCAAGAATTGGATTTTCCATGTCTCTTTACTAAGTCCTTATAGCACTGGCTGTGGAAAACGAGCTTGTTCCCAAAAACAAGAACACCAGATGGCTGTGTGGAAGGCACTAGTGGTCTGCCCCACACCCCACCTTTCGTAGATTGCAGTAGCTGCTGTGCAGCCTTCGAAGCCAAATTTCCTGCAGCACTATGCTCATCTCGCTTACCGTGAGCGTCGACAGAATGTACTGAGGCAGTTGGTATGAAGACAGGTTTTGCGCAGGTGGCACATCGTGCTCCAGAAGGGTCAACCTTGACCGCCTTTCTCTTAAGCTGGTTCAGATTGCGTTGTAAGGAGATAGTATCATCCGCAAGGACTTCATTACACCTATCCGTGACAAACTGCCGAAATGTCGACAAGTTATTCAGGAGTAGCAGCCGCTCTCGAAGACGTGGGACCTGAAGCATATGCGGTACCTGAGCAAGAATAGACACTGGGGAAACGTACGGAGATACTCCCACATAGTCCAGCATCTGACCCAACAGCTCACCACTCGTCAAACAATACTCTGTCAAAGGTGCCCATAGCTTCGGGTCGTTAGACTCCACAAACTGCACAGCAGCTTTCACATCGCCGATCTCCCGCAACAGGATGTCCAGGGCCATGCGGGAATTGCCCATAGTGGTGTGTATATAAACCATTTCTGGGTATAGGGGTGGGGATACTTTTTGGCATTCAACAAGTGCCATATCCAAAGGTGCGAAATCAGACGATTTTAGGAAATGAAGCATGTCACTGACGTCGGACGCAACGCCCCTGCCAGCAGCAGTTACCGCGAGAACATCGCTGAGAACTCCTGCGGGTGCATTACGCGCCCCAACATCCGGCTTCAACCTATCTTCACGTTTATTCTCGGCAGCAACGTTCGGTCGTACGAACGTTTCTGCGAACTCGGCGTACAGCGAAACTTGCATGGCATGATACTCGGCATACTCTTGCACGTTATATTCCTCCTTGGCTGTTATAAAAAGCTCGTGCAGGTACAAATGCAATGACTTGCGATCATGACGAAGCTGCTGCACGACAGATGGGATGGGTAGTACATCTCGATGATTCACGAAGAATTCGGTGGCCTCGTTACGATCTAGCAAACTTACAGCCCACAATTTGTCTTTCACCACGGAGAACAAGTTGTTATACACGATCATGGAGAAAACAGATGAATAATCAAACTCTAGACTACTCACCAAACCTGGTGATCCCGAGTCAGTTGTGCTATCAGAAACTGTGCTTTCGAGATAACACTCTACGGCTAATTCCCAGTGACCGAGAATTTGATGAAGACGCCCCCTCGCAATACAATGCCACGGGTTTCTCGAAGGTAGAGCATCAAGTTGCGATAAAATAGACACAGGGTCATATATGGGATGGTAAGAACTCGCCGAGGATCGAGCAGACGTCCACATCCCCGGAGCCGGTCCACTTCGGTTAGGGGCCCACTTTTCCACGAGTTTAGCAAAGTCAGCGGCACGCATGACAAGAAGATCCTCCAAAATAAAGGTATACACAGCCCTGGATAAGCAATGAGGTGCCTCACAGGGCAAAAGAAATGCTAGCAGATGAAGACAGGAGTGCTTCGAAAAGGCATATACGCAGCCTTCCCATAGATGCATCGTCTGAGTTTCCAATGGCGAGCCGGACGTTTCCATATTTTGAAGTAAACGAGAACACTCACTAGATGCAACCTCGCACTTTCCAACATCCAGCAAGTGTGAAATATACAAAAAGAACAATTCGTCGAATTTGTATCTGGTAAGAGCTGTTGGATGCAGCGCAGCGAGGTTGACTGCAGTCTCTAAATCTGTATCTTGCAGCGCTTTTCCTATATAATCATTGACATCTCTCACAGCAGAGCATATTAAATCCTGTGGACTAATAATAAATAGCTTGGGAGTCCAAAATCTCGTCTCGTCATTCATTACGGACAGACTCCACTCCAAGGCGTCACCAACGCGGTCGAGGAGGTCATAAGAACTACACAGCTTGTAGGCCCATGGACCAGTAGTTGGGTCGCTACCACCCAAAGACACGGAGTCACTTACCACTTTCTTACCATTGAACAGACCACAGACATGGATCTCCACTTCGTTGCCTCCACCGGTGACAGCGTGATTGCTCCGGCTGTCGTCTGACACGTAATCTAAGGATCCACTTCTACCATCGTCTCTGAGTGGGTTGTCTAGCAAAGGCGGTGAATAACCCAAAAGAACAACATGTTCTGCATCAAAAGGAGCGAGACCAGCTATCAGGAAATCGGTTTGCCAGTCACTCACGGTTCGCGCGTACATGACACCTGAGATTCTGTTCTTGAGTATTCCAGCTGGTGATGCGCTTTGCTTCGCTAGTTCCGCATTATCCATGAACTCCAGGTGCCGGAAAGAATCGGCCCAACCCACAAATAAGTCATGATTGGAAGCCCAATGCAGACAGCAAGGAAACGAGACATTGCCGGTACCTGACGGACTGTTGAGGTAGCAAATGGCACTTAGAGTGTTTGCGTCCATGATACGCACTTGTGTACTATCTGCCCAAGCTACCAGGTCCCCTAGCCAGGCAATGGTTGTGATAGCACTTCCAGCTCCAGCAAACAACACTTCTTTCTTCTGTGTATACCACGTTATTCTATGTTTCGTCAGTTGTCCCGTCCCATCACCCGCAATCAAGTTATATTCGGTGCGTTTCGGATGAGTACCGTTACGCAAATGCGCAGAGTTTGGACTATTAATCTCATGGTTGCGACGCTCCGTACGGGCTCTCGTCAAAGTTTCGATGGAATGCCCCATGGAGACGGCTTTGACAGGTTCAGTGAAGCGGACCACGGTCGGTTTTTCATCAGTGAAGTTGTTCGCCGATTTTAATGGGTGGTAAACAACTACCGTACAATTATCACTACAACAAGCCATCGCGCCGTCGTAATCCACCGCAATGTCATTGATTGGGAAATCGTGTGCCTTGAAGCTACGCAGGATTTTACCACTCACGCTTACGAGATGTATCATTCCCGCTCGAGTTCCGAGAGCCAGCATACCCTTATCTATGATTGCACATGTTGTAACACGCTCTTTTGCAAGAACGCTTTCCGTATTCAGTCGGAAATACTTGAGGAGTTCAGCGCGATGCCCTTTTGAATCAGTCGATGACTTCTCACTTTGGTGCATCTTCAGCACGTGAATTTTCAAAATAATGTGTCTGAACTATATCGACACTTTAAGCACTGCACAAAAGTTACCGGGTCGATACGTGTGACGTTTACTGTACAGAATTAAGCACACGCACGCACGCACGCACGTACGTACGTCGTGTGCGCGGGGAAGGGAAAAACTAAACTTTTTTGCATCCACAATTCGGAAGAGACTGAATTATTTTTGTGGAGTTCAAGTAAGCGCTGGCGTCTAGTGTTAGTAATTGGTTCTGCGAAAATTGGGGGGAGGATAAGGAGATTCGGCTAGGATCAAATCTCTTCCGATGTCTAGCAGTGGATGGTCCTTCCATAGGCTTCGGAAGCAGTGGAAGAATACATTGAAAGAATACAAAGATGCATTCGAAGTATATAATGCTCTTCATTACATGCGCATGTTCTCTAGTTCTTCTCCAGATAATTTCAAGGATACGATACTGGATCGTTCATTTGGAGGTGGTGGTGATGCAGCAGTCGATTGTGAGCTGTTGAAGCATTTTAGTTCGCAGGGATTATTCTGGTTCAATTATTGGAGAAAAAGAGAGCGGAATGGCATGGGATATGTCGTAGCTGTTATGGCCATAGCCTTAGCTGTATTGATATTTGTGCTCCTCAGAACTTGCACATATCATGGAGAAACTCCACGGTTGCACTACAATCGATTTGTTGCGACATATGTGTCATTCATATTGTTATTTGTGCTTGTACTCTTGCAGTTCATTAACAGGATTAACCTGGCAAGTAGGGCATCGGCGACGCTATCCTACTGGAATTTCGTTACAAGCAGGTATCAAATCCACCTCGATATTATCCTGAACATCCGCATAATCATGTTTATAATTTTGAACTTTGATATAGAATTCACCGTGTTTGACGCGCACGGTAAAAATCCTATCTGCAAATCGTTTCTACGGGGGTTGACAGAGAACAGATACGACGAACACATCAATAGTGTTCCATCCTTGCACATTTTCATCTTGTTGATATTCGATTTGATTGTTTGGGGGGGGGATGCTGAGCTTAGGCACATGTCAACGGTATTATCACCCTACATTGCTGGTGTGGAACATACTGCTACAGAGTAGCTTGATACGTTCATGCTCCATGGCAGATTTTACTCAATGGGAGATGTTTCCCACGTGGGGAGTAATTTTTATCGTATGCGTCAACTTGAAGTTTGTGCTCGACTATTTCTGGTCTATTTATGATGATTTCTTCTTACAATTGTGCGTGCATAAGCATTACGTCGTCACGCATAGTACAAAGCTGTTTTTGACTTATGTGAAGAGTGACACTCGGAAGGTGCTCAGCATGTTCAACTCGACGCAGCCCGAGTTTCCATTATCGAATTCGAACAGTCAGTGTAAATACAATGTCGAGGATTTTTTTGGGATTTTGCCATCATTTGTCTCTGACATTGAAGTCGTAGCAGACATGATTAATCTCGTGCATTTGATTGAAGATGACTCTGCTCATTTTGACTGTACCCTAGAGGAGGCGGCCTTTCCGGATTTGTTTGCGTTGTGTGTCCGGAATGTCAGCTTGCATTTTTATTATCGAGAGACCAGTCCCACTTCTTTCGTTAACAAAGGCATCACCGGGGTTGAGAATAATCTGAGCGACTTCTCGAATTTATTTCATGAATTTGAAGCGCATGAAGGTGGTTTAGGACGCAGGCGAGACAGCATTGACGGGGACAGAGAGAGAGAGATGGACGGGGATAGGGATGGGGATGGGGATGGGGATAGAGAGCGTAGTGGGAGGAAGACAAGTTTTTCCAACATAGTGAACGCGTGCAAAAGCATAGCACCCTCAAAGAAAAAGATCATGTTTCTCTTTAATAGTGTGATTTCTTTTGACTACACAGGAATGAGTGAGAATGGGAAATATCTGCACTACCTTCATACTTCAAATAGTGTGATGTATCACAGTCTATCCGTCTTACTTTATCACCTACTAATCTTGGCTGGAAAGCTACCTGGAGGCAGGAAGGGAAACGATAATTTGGCGAGATTTACTCAATGGCAGAACGAGAGGAAGGAGTGGCTAAAGGCTGATATTTGCAGCTTAGAAGACCAATACCATCTACACGAAGAATTTGCGGGCTTTATTGACAAATTCTGTCAGCACAGCAATAGCAACCCCTATAGAGAGAAATATACCGGAGACGAGAGAGACAGCGAAAGCAAGCCATTCATGTCATCAACCACTACTTCCTCACCATCGAGTCACAACAGTCGTTTTCACAATTCGGCGAAACATTGGGCCAATAAAGCGAAGGCTGCTTCGTTCCTGGGTCCTTTATTTACGATCACTGCTTCATTTCTGAAAAGGAAAAATGCTCATTTATTTGATTTCTCACAGCAAAGCTACCCGTTTGATCCCCTGGGTCGTACAGATGTGCGGGAAACGTTTTTACGATTGAATGTCCGATGTAATATTGCTACCAGGAAATGTGATTGTTTAACTGATTTCGAGTTGGACGACAGTAGCGCGATGTTACTGCTGCAGTCGCTGGCAAGAATGAGTGGAGGGTTCGTGCAACGCCGTCAAGATTTCACCAATGCACCGGCGTCTAGTGCAGGTGATAGCGCTGCGAAGTGGTTCGACGGATTTGACGTCGTTTTGGGGCTTTCTTGTGACCCGAGGCATCTACCTTTTGACACAGTTGATCTTTCAAGTTTTAGAAAATCTAATATGGAGCGCGACTCATTCCCGGGGCAAAAGATTCATATGACAAGCTCCGAAGCTGAATCACGCGACGACTCTCTTGATGAGGTCGCAAACCGAAAAACCTCACTTGATAACCTCAATGACGTCGACTCGTCTATTGGCATCCATCTAAACAAGCAGAACGAAGCTTTCAGTGATGGCGATAGCCAAGGAAGTGAGCCTTTTACTCCAAGATCTAATCCATACAAGAACTTGAAATTAAGAGACAAAAGACATGCAAGAAGTTGGAACAAATCTTGCCGGCTTGGCGATGAATCTTTGAAGCAATCTGAGATTCCTGGCAACACCCCACCGTTTCGAAAAAATACCGACAGACCATCAAAGAATAATGAATTTTTGAGTAACGACATGGATGCAGAGCATGGCAATAGTCATCCCATACGCATGTTTGTTCTCACAGATGATGAAATCATCTCCTCGTTTGCTCAAAGTATTGCAAATTCTTGCGGAGTGAGAGATTTCGTGAAAATCCATGGTATCCACAACCAGACCCTGTTGCGCGAAATGATTAAAGAAGACTATATAAGCGTTTCATTCCTGAATTCACCTGCGCTATGCAAAAAGTTACGTCAATCAGGTTACAGGGGAGTGCTGGTTCTCGTATCAGGTGCGCTTGAGGTCGTTTCAGAGGAAGTTTTGGGTATTACTGATATAGTTGTAGTGTTCCCGTGTTTCAACACCCAAAGATTACGTCTTATAGGGATGTTGAATAGTTTATACGAAGAGGATGGCAACAGATTACGTAGTCACGATCGTCATTTTCAGGATCATATCGAATTCAATGGAGGCAGCAAGAACAATGTGAGAAAGTTTTCAACTTCTTCCGAAGACTCTTTTGTATCTAATGCAAGTGATACTGAGGGTACGAGTGGTATCCTTCTTGACACTTATTCCAAATTAGATTCCGAATATTTTAGTGACTCCTTGAGAAAAAGGAGATTAGAGAAAGCTCCCTTTCACGAGATGAAGGTCTATACGTTTCAATCTTTTCCTGCAAATGCGCTGCGAGCGATTCATTGTATGAAGTTGGTGTTGATAAAAATCTTCTTCGCAGCCTTAAGATTGATCAAGCATTTTTTTCTTATTTTGAATAGGTACTCTTTCAAATTGCTTGAGGACTCAATCCGTTATGAAAATGCTGATGAAGACCAAAAAGACGTCTTACCGCATAAGTTTATTCAGACCAAGTATGGTCTATACTATACAGGACTGACAAAAATAGATCACGACAACGCTCACGACTCTACATTTGTCGATCAACCGACACAAGGCTATTTTGTTGAGAAGAGACACGCGGCGAAATGCCACATCCCAATGAATAGATCCACAGTGGATGGAATACTAGAAGCATTGGACCATTACCTTGCGAAATACAACAAAGCCTTCAGAAGACTACAAAGGTTTATCAGAGGAGAGTCCGATGATTTCGAATATAACCAATTCTATCCACTTCATTCTAAGAACCACGAGTGTGCATACAGAAAGTACTCCAGCATTCTACATATATACAAGTTTGCACACTATTCTCAACCAGGACTCACAAAAGCGTACCAGTTCCAACGCGATGTTGAGATTGATTACCAGGCCTGGCGTCATAAGTCTACCAGTAAAATGGTGCCCAGCGTGCAAAGTGAGTTCACAATTAGAGGAAGCCATTCAATTAGACTCCTAAGTAAAGCCATTCCGGGGTTGGTTGTTATCTATTTTGTCGTAACGATCTATAGCAGTGGGGGTTATGGAAAGCAGATCAATGCAGATCACCCGCTTTGCGAAGTTTGCCAAAGAATTTGTGAGGTCTTTAATAATAGACGCTTCGTTGGGATCTCCAAGGGTCAATTTGGATGCGTTCTTGCTTTGATATATCAGGTAATGATGAAAATTTGGGTTATGCGCGAGCTTAACGGTTCATCTTCGGCGTATATTCAAGAAGTTCGCCATTGCTACATCGATGTGGCCTTGTTTGCTGCTGCCTTTATCGTGACGTCTATTACAGATGATGCAACCTACAGCGACAAGTCGGCTCTTGACGGGTATGGTTATTTACCTTTTGAAATCGATGCCCAAGTAATCGATAAAATACCAACTAGGGAATTAAACTATATCGTAATCAACTACGTTGCTAGGATATTCACCTACATATGGTTGGCTATCTCGACCTTTTGGATATGTGTTTCATTTCTGGTGAACAATGTGGCCGCGCCGCTGCTGGTTGGGGTGGTTATTTTCACCGTATACTATACAAATAGTTTCATAGGTGAATTTTATATGCTATTTCGTTATGTCATTCCAGATATCGTTGATGATGATATGCGATTGCATAATACAGTTGTTTTATTCAGTGTGGTCTATTGTGTTCTGCTTTACTCAACACTGGCGAAACGCCGAGCTGATAGTGTTGTATATCAAGCAATTATGATTCATGGTCGTTCGACAAAGCTTTTGAAGCAAATGACCAGAGCTTACAGCCATGATACTGTCTCTCATTTCACTAATATTACACAGCGCTACGAAGAAGCCGCTCTTCGCACCATCAATCTTATCACTGATCAGTATGTTTCTTGGCCTCATACTTCTGATCCTCCCGGTATTCCTCATGAGATACTCTGCAGTTGTATCGGAGTAAGCATGATCCGATATATATTAAAGGGGATGAAACTTCAAGAAGCACTCATGCGCAAATCTGTGGCCAAGAAAATAGAGGGTTTGCAAGATGACACCAATGACAGTCTTCATGAGATGAATGCTATACTGCTCCACCCATCGATATTGAGGTGGATTGAAAAGCTCCCATGGACCTCCCCAGGTGTGTATACCACCATTGAGGTGGACCCCTCTCTTTGTTGTGTACGCATCAATGACGTAGTACTGCATGTGTGTATCATGACTGCATTTTTGAATGCCATGAGCAACATAATTGTAAGCAGGCGTTTAGATCAAAGTTTGAACGCTGAAGTACAAAAGATTAGAATAGTCATTCGACCAGACGTCGATTACAATGACGATGCCTTAAACTGTCAAGAAAATAGTCCCGCATCCTCATTCCTCACAAAAAAGCGTCTAATTGTGGAGGTCATTGACACTGCCATGGCTTACGACGTCTTAAACGCGAAAAATAGGGATGATAATCATGACATAGCAAGTTATCCCAAAAAAATGAGCAACGGAGAAAGTGTTTTGAATTTACGAGAGCCTTCTTCCGAAACTGAAAAAGGTTCGAATCGCATTCCATCGACGTTTCATAGCAGAATAAAAGATCAATGGAGCGAAATACAAAATCACGGCAAATTACTTCCTAAACCAAACGAGACGAGTTCACAGACTGAACAAGCGCTCTTTATTTCTGAGTTGCTTCATAATGCAGTGGTGGGAACTGAAAACAATACGACATGCAGAGTCTCAACGATTGAAGCATTAGCGAGTTATATTGAGAATTACATTTGGAGTGAATTTAATACTCATCTCCTTGCGATCATGTTTTTCAAAAATCTTTTTCATGATCTTGTTTCAGTTTTGGATGAAAGTCACATATTTACGGCAGAAAATTGGCATTTTCATGGGAAACCTTGCGGCACTCGGCAAGTCTTTAGTTTGCCATACCAGGTAGTTCCACTGTCTAACCGACTAGTCAATTCGAAAACCCCTCAAGTGTACATGAATTTCCTGACGAACTTCAAGACAATCGGTGACAAGCATAAGAACGACAAAGAGAGAATCACCTCATGGCTATCCTCCTTTATGGTGCTAGATGGTTCGAACCGTATTCGGCATTACAGTTCGTATCAGAAGCATCTCCTCAATTGCATTGTGGTTCTGCCCGATGATAATCATATTTACAGTCAGTACCATGAAAAATTCAAGCTCGAGCTTTACAAACACGGTTGGAAGTCCACACTCATCGTTCAGTCTGACTTTCTTGCAGGCAATGTGCATCACATCTCTGTGCTTTCCGAGGCAGACTGCGTGTTTGTACCACTGAAGGATCACAAGGTTAACTCGATACTATACTTGTTACGTGCTGGAGGCCTCAAATCTACTGTGATCGGCATCGACTTTTCAGGGCAGCAGTCGGACAAATCCCGGTATTTTACCCAAGATGATGACTTATACGCGAGGAAGCTCAGTGCACGAGGCAGCATTGCGGCTAGTACCCAGCAAGGTGCATTTCACAACTCCTTTCAGACATTATCAGAGCATAGATCGCAACGAAATAAAAGCAGAAGTATCAGTGTCAACGAATTTGATTACAGCTACAGTTTTCTAGCAAGTACTCTCTCTCAGAGTTTGCTCAATGCTATTGCAGAGCTTGTAATCAAGGAGAAATTTCAGCATATATTTTCCATGATTGATTAATAGTGAATAATTATTAGACTTTGTGAATTCAACTATCTTTCGACGGGTCTGGACTCGTCTACAGTGTAAATCCATCTTTGATACAAATAAATTATGAAAATCACATCATCTCTAAAACAACTAACACGATGCATTGTCGGCATATGAATCACAAAAGCAAATAGATCATCTATGAAAGTGCTCACGAATTTGAACATCAGGACCTTCCAGGGCAAGCGCGAAACGCTTCGGAGGCGGTGATTAATGTACAATTGCGGGAACATTAATGCGAATCCAAAAGCATACACGCTGGCCGTCAGAGTATTTATTAACCAAGAATACCATCCATAATGCATTTCATACAAAAGCTGGTACACACTATATCCCATAACCATGGGAGAGAATAACCATGCCACTGTCGTCGTAGCGAGGCTGTCGGCCTCTCGGGTAAGGTCATGAAGTGTTTGCTGACTACCACTCAGTGTCTCATTCTCTTCATTCTCAGCTTGAGGCACAGTAGTAGTTAACCTGTGAAGGTGGATAAAGGGAAAAGATAGACAAAGCTCCAATCCAGTCGCCTTGCAGACTTTCCAGAACTGGATGAGGATGCCTAGCAGCGCCGGCAGTGTAATTATCCTACTAGTATCACCTTCACAAAGGTATAAGAATACAATTACCTGCGAAACAAATTCTCCAATCAAACTGCGAACACTTATCCCCTCTACTGAAGTATTTTCTCTCCAGAACTCTACATCTGAGTGAAACGCCAAGAACTCGAATATGAGGTGTAAAGTCGATGCTACGAAAGTCACCAATAGCAATGTCACGGGTGTGTCCGTGACTAATCGACGCACATCATCCAAGTCATTATCACTGAAACCCCAATCATCTTTCTGTAAACGAAGGCTTCCCTCAATCTGGCTCATCAAAGACCACTGCTGCAGAGACATAGCTGATAGAGTGACTCGAAGCGGTAGCACACTCCGCACAAGCCTACGGCCCCTTTCTGAGGAGAGCGAGTACTCCAGCGACTTGTTCAGGGGTATATACTTATCGCTGGTGAGGCCAATCTCGTCGACGCACATACTCGGATTATACTGCCAACCCGCGCTCTCAGATCCCAAAGCGGCCTTGCTCTCGGCTCGGACTACGGAATGGTACATAGATCGGGGAAGCTCGGACAGTTTCCACGTAGTCCAGTCCTCCACCATACGGATGCTCACTTCAGGCTTCCAAAAGCTTATATACTGGGCTGTAGATGTGTAGCGCAGCAGGTCTTCAGGGGACATGGAATACCCGATCTGCCCCGCGAAGTATCCTCTTGTGAAGATCCTTAGCTTTTCGAGAAAACCGGGTAAGAGCCTATCGACATGGTCGCCTAAGTTAGATAGCAAATACCGTCTCCTAAAGTGGTTTGGAACCTTGTCATACTTTAGTAAGCGAACGCGCCCATGCAAAGCTGACTCTAGGTCGACTTGATTATCACCACCCACTTCGGCGGCATCTGCATGCTCAGATTGCTGAAGGCACAAACCGTTATTCACACCAGGCTCATCAGAACTGCACTGATTCAGATGACTTTCAGAGAACACAGGGGTATCCTCTGCTCGCAATATGGCAATGTGCAGAAACAATTCAGTGCGATTTGTTTGCAAAACTTCCCAAATCTCCGTACTGACAGGCACATGCACCAGGTCATGTTTCTGATTATCCCTAGGCACGTCTTTTTCATTGCTATGCTCCCTTATCACTAGATCAATTTCCCAATTCTCCATGGACTCATTATATCCACCGTATCGCAGACCATCTCTTCTCAGCAGGAATTGCCTCTGCGGCGGTGGCTGCAACCTCTCAAACTCACCCTGTTGAAGAAAGAGAAAGAGAGAAAAGGTCGTACCTGGAGCCCATCGAGGACTAACAAGATCTGCATTTGATGTACTGCCATCATCTTCGCTAATCGCCGGTAAGCTATGCGATGAATTTTCAAGGAGATTTGTTACTAACCAGACTATGAATATCACCACTACAAAGTTCGTACAGCTCAACCAACTCATCAATGCAATAATTTTATCAATATCAATGGATCTAGTTTGAGAAATCCGAGACACGGAGGCAACCCTCGCCACAATGGCTTCAAATTGGTGCTGTGTCCCGTGAACCCGCGTACGGCTCATATGGTACAGTAATTGTGAAGGTGCACCCGTAGGAGGTGGTACGGTGCTAGATGCTACAGTAGATCCAGGACATCCCCAGTTTTTTAGCTTTAAGTAAAGTAACTGCTAATGAGTGTTCTAGGATGGTGTTGCTTTGACGAGCACTGGCTTGAAAACCATAGGGAACCACTATTAGAAGGGGTGGATCGAAAGATTGCAGTAGCTGATGCAAAGGGTTGCATGTTTTTGGGTGCCTCCTGCAGGGCCTGGTCAATTGGTGCATTAATTCTTTTCGTAGCTACATCGATAGGAGCCATCTATGTAGATACACTTAGTATAGTGAACAATGATCCACCATCCCATTCATTGTTGTTTGATCCCATAGCGATGACACCTACAGGCAATATCAAAGGCTTTAGTTACTATTATCAAGCACCAAATACTGAGGTTCAGCAACAAATTTTGGCTTGGAGAGGTATACCATTCGCGCAACCACCAGTAGGTGATCTAAGATGGAAAGCACCTAAGCCTTTGCCAACACCGAGTGATTTAAATCATGTATACGATGCATTAAGCTACGCTGAACCATGTGTGCAGTTTGGTGGTGGTGGTACTGCTATTGGTTCAGAAGACTGTCTCTATCTCAATGTCTATAGTATTTTAAATCCTGCGGTAGATTACTCAGCTGAGACAAGAACAAATACGAGTACTAGTGGTGGTTTTCCTGTGCTTTTCTTCATATATGGCGGAGGATTGAACTCTGGTGCTGCAAATGCAACGTTTGATTCCTTGTTAGCATCCTTTGCAGATGATGGCAATGCAGATGGGGAGAAAGTAAATGCTGCAGACGCAGGTCTAACAGTAGTGGAAGTATCCTACCGTCTCAATGCGTTTGGGTGGCTTGCTACAACAGACTTATCCATTGAAGGTGAATATGAGAGTGGGGTGCGAGCAAGTGGAAATTTCGGTCTAATGGATCAGATTGCTGGATTGGAATGGACATCTAAAAACATAGCTGCTTTTGGCGGTGACCCAAAGCGAGTTACTATAGCAGGCCAAAGTAGCGGGGGCACTTCAGTTCTTGCCCTTCTTGCAGCCGATAAGAGTCGTACAGAAGGTCTGTTTTCGGCTGGTATTAGTATGTCAGGCTCGACGAATATCACTATGAGTCTAGATGCAGCAGAAAAACAAAACAAAAACTTCTCACAGGGATGTGTATCTCCAACAGAAGATTACGCTTCGACATTAGCGTGTATGCGAGCATGGAAAGCAGTTGAAGTTCTCAGTCGCGTCCCTGCGTCATGGAATCTACCCGGTATCTGGAACCTACCATCTTCCCAATCAGGGCAGCATTATGTTGGACAGGCGATAGTCGATGGGGCTGTCATACCTGTCCCCTTGGAGACTGCGTTGGCTACTGGAAGTGGCAACGATGTACCTCTGATGTTTGGGAACATGCAAGCGGAGTGCGATGAGGGCCCAGAACTCGTAGTCGCAAACTATACGTCTACCCAGTGGCGTGCATTGCTGAATACTACATTTGGTCCTTGGGTGGACCCAAGCGGTAATAGCAGTAGTAGCATCGGTGACGGCAACACCCCATATGGTCTCGCGGTGGCCACAAACATGTTTCACCTGTATCACAATAAGTCCAAAGTCAGCCCACAATACGCCTTTGATTCCATTGTTGCTGATTATGGCTTGTATTGCAGTAACCAACAACTTGTGAAAGCGGCAAAATCTCAATGGTACAAAAATAACAGTGATGGGATCCGAGGAAAATATCAATCCAATATATTCCTCTATTATGACACATGGGCTCTATCACAGCCATATATAAGTCCATGGTCTGGTAATAAGGTACAATGGGCATTCCATGATCTGTTTTATTTCATGGTCACAGGACAGTGGATGCAGGTGGGTGATGGCATTGCAAACTACCACCCATCAAAGCAGGATCTGCGAGGATCGCGATTCCTACAGAGCTTATGGCGCAGTTTTCTACGCAATAGCAATGCTGATGTCGTAACTGGCTACGATGATGATGATAATGATGCTACGAATGGTGTGACAAAACATATATGGTTGCCAGTCAACAGGGATACTGCCGCATTTGATACTGTTGCTGGTCCTGTTTACTCCGGTGTATCTATATTCAAGATCAGCAGCTCTAACAACGAAACAGCAAACCTGCTGAGCCCTGGACAGGACGTTTGTACTTATTACAGCAGCATCGGGCTTGACCGCCAAGACTTTTGGTGGGTGAATTAATTTAATTGAATAGAACCTGTAAATTTCCACCGTATGTATGTTGTATGTATGTATGTTGTATGTATGTATGTATGTATGTATGTATTTCACAAGTTACTTGGTATTCCGAACACGAGAGCGGGAGGAGGGGAGGGGGTGTATGATCATAAGAGACAACTAAGTCGTACATGTGAAATTGATTATGATAGAATAAAATACACAAACTAGAACAATGGCATTAAATCGCGGCACCTCCATTCCGCAATATTTACTCTAAATTCTGGCAAAGGATGAAGAGATTGTCTAAGTACTGCAAACCATCGATTCCCAGACACTCTTCCAACTTGGCAAGCAGCTGGTCTTCATGCCTTCTAGCGACTTCTTCTTGCGCAGACGTGAGCTCCTTCCCATCCGTGACGTAGTGTTCACTCTCCAGGCTCTGACGCAAAATTCCCAGGGCATGAACCACTTTATCCCCGCCGAATTTATCATACAATATCTCTATGGACTCGGAAAAGTTACCCCCATTTTCAGAAGGTTTCAACTTTTGAGCGGACCCGAAGGAAGTGCGACTTTTGTACGGGGTCTTTGTTGGAGTTTCGGAGGTTACCTCCAGCAACCCGTTGACGTGGGAGAAGTTACCTGTCATCTTCAATGGGTTTCTGTCTGTATTGAATTCTTTACTGTCAACACTGTCTAGACTTGATTCTTCATCCTCTTCCAGATCTGAAGAGAAGAGCTTTTCTTGATACAATAAATCATCCTCTTCAGCCACAGCAAAGCCCTCTTGAACCTGTGCTTCCAACTGAGCTATCTTTTGCCCAATAGCTGTCGCGTTACTGTCAGCAGCAGCAATGGGGTCTTCATTCTCAAGATCTAGCAGTTTGTCGAGAGGAATGCCAGAATCAACGGCGCTTTCAATGTCACGATCCGCACGGGGTCGATAATCACCGAGATCCCGGCCCTCCTCTTCATCAGAGGACTCCGCCAGGCTTTCCTCGTCCCCTGAGTTTCCGCTGTGGGTGAAGTGAAGACGCTTCTCCTCTTCTTCACCGAAGACGTCATCATCGTCGTCATCATCGTCGTCATCATCGTCGTCATCATCGTCAACATCATCGTCAACATCATCGTCAACATCATCGTCATTATCAGTGTCTTCATCACGATGGTCTTCAGTTGTGGTTGTTCTCACACTGAGCATTCCGCTTCCACCATAGGTAACAGTACTCTCGGCACTGGGATTTTTCTCTGCCAAAACTGCTCCCAGCAAGTTACCATTCATTTGCAGTGTTCCTTCCAGTTTCCGAATAGTTGCAAGTGTCTTTGCAATGTTCTTACTGCTCTTAAGTGTGGCAGTATCTTTGTCAGTTCGTTCTGGCTCCTTGTTTGCCAAAGTGTTCATACTATCGACTCTGGCATGAAACCTACCGACAACGTCCTGCATTTGCTGCAGAAGGATATTGAGATCCTGCTCTGTAGCATCAGGATCCAGCACTGGGGCACCATGACCTAGGAGAATCACCGAAGCAATGTCTTCTCCTGCGGTAGTATCTGCACGAGTAGTGGCTGAAGAAGGGTCGATTTCGCTATAGGCAGGTGGGGGGATGTGTTTATCGACACCAGCTTTCACACCATTTACTTGAGCTCCAGGAGAAGGAGAACTTTCACCATCGAAAGCACTATCATCGTCGTTGGACTTTTCTTCAAGGGTGTCTTCAAACGGACCATTGACGTAGCTTGCAGGTACCTCATCCACAGCAACCAAGTGCTTATGTTGAACAGGGTTTTCTTCGATTCCGGCATTGTGATAGGGCGACTCTTCCGGAGGTATAAGGAGAGCGAATTCAATGTCGGACTTGACATCACCGCCCGCTTTCTTCTGAGCTTTCATGGCTTGGCGCATATCGGCTCTTTGCTTTTCACGCTTTGCTCGCTTCTCATCTGCAGTAGGAGCCTGTACAGGTACAGACTTAGTGTGCATGGAGTTATTGGAAGAACTTTTCGGCGACTGAGGCGTGCGGGGTGGCACAACTCGCGATGGAACAGCAGGTTTGGTGGACACTCGATGGCGACTATTTTCCTCATCCTCGACAATCTTTTGTACGTAGTTACAGTGCCCAGAGCGTGGATTAATACCCTCGGATACCACCGAGTCACTCTTATTGGCGACAGATCTTGAGCGGGCAGCAGTTGATATCTCTTCTGCAGGTCTCAATTCTCTGGACAAAGAGCCAGGAGTGTTCTCGATCACGAGCACTTGGCCTTCTTTGGATCTCTTGGGTGTAGGGGATTCCAATGATTTTTGCATGTTCGCTGGAGCATCAGCGGAAAGATAATTGAAGTCATGAGCAGGTACATCCACAACAACACTTCCTTTGCTACTACTCCCGCTGTTGTGCTTCTGAACATTTGAATAGTCTCTTCCTGAAGGATTGCGATTGTGAACGACCATAGCTGGTGTGCTCTTGGATGTTCGCATCCTCTTCTGAGAGGAAGGAGATGGTGAAAGAGCTTTGTAGTCAGGCGAAGCGACTGAAGCTGGATTTTCGATGGTGTCGTCCGCATTAGCATTGCCTGCTCTTTCTCGGATGCGTTCCAATCTCTGAGCTTTCATGTAGGCGCGTAAGTCATCTTGTCTTTGCTTTGCCAAAGCTCTGCGCTCAAGTGCAGCAACAGCTCTTTCCTCGGGCGTTTGCTTCAAGACAGGAGCTGGCTTCGCGGCTGCTGCCGCACGAGCAGCATTAGCTGAAGAAGGTCTTGATATCGGTGTACCCTTACCTAGCAAGTAGTTCTGCACGTTGGATCTAGAAGAGTTCCCGAGGGCTCTCATGGCCAGAGGAGTATGCTGTGAAGGCTTCACTGGTGCAGATTGTGGAGTCCGTGCAACACCCCTATCACTTTCATTTCTATCACTACGAGCAATCGGCGTATTTAAATTACTGGCAGGGCCACTACGCGGACTCAAAGCTTTCAAGACAGCAACATCAGAATGAATTTGCCCCATCTGCTTTTCGAGATTATTCAACCAGGCCGGAGAAGCATGAGGAGATACAGAATTTTTTTCTTTTGTGGATGGAATGTCTTCCACTGAGCTATCGTCCGATACAATATCGAGCTGTAAGCTCGATAGAGCGGACTGCACCTCATTAGCTTCAACCTCGACCACAGAGTCATCCACTGCGGCTGCATCGGCGAAGTCAGAATCCGTGTCGCTGCTCGAATGGTCATTGTCAGCATACTCCTCCTTGATTCTTGCCATCTCTGCGTCGTCACTATTTTCGCTATCCTCGCTCACTTTAAAAGGTTCTCCCTCGTCTGCATTCACCGGGTCTTTCTGTAAACGGGGTACTACGTCAGCAGGTAAGTTGCCAACTTTGACGTTGTCACGCACGGCGGCGCTAACGTTGATCGGAAGGCCCTTCACCATTAGAGCAAGCTCCTTTTGCTGCAACATTGCCGCTGCTCTTGCTTTTTGTTGCTTTTCTAGTTGCACCTTCTGAGCGTCCTTCTGGCGATTTCGCTCGAGAACATCGGCTTCAAATTTAGCCAAGTTGGCTCGTCGTCGTTCTCGCAAGGCTTCCTCATCTTGCTTGATACGCAGTTTTCGCTCTTTTTCACGCGCTACTGCCGAAGACCTATCTGAAGGCGGAGTAGGTGGCAACACAACAACCTCCGCGGCGGGCCACGCAACATCCGCTTTGACAGCTGCGACGTGGAATTCATGCGCCCGACGCTCAACGGCGGCTAAACCAGATTCGATTGCCTTTTCCTTCGCAGCAGCTTCTCTATCGGCCCTTGCCTTGGCAGCAGCACGGGCAAGGCGCTGTCTTTCTCTCTCCTTAATGGCTTCGTTGTGCCTGTCAATCTTCGCTTGCCTGATAGCTTTGGCAGCCGCTGCGATATCCCTGTCACGGGCCTCATCTTTGGCTCGTGCAAGCTTTCGAGCGGCTTCTTGCTTTTTTTCGAATGCTGCCCTCTCATCCTTACGCCTTTGAATCGCTAATTTCTCGAGCTCGCGGTCTTTAGCGAGTTTAGCAGCCTGGGCTTCCGCTCGGGCGCGTTCCCTCTCGGCTTGCATTGCTTTCTCTTTCTCTCGAGCGAGCTTCTGTGCATTGAGTCTCGCACGTGCTTTTGCAGCAAGTTCAAGAGCTTCTGCTTCTTTACGTGCGCGAGCATCAGCAACAGCCTGTATTCGAGCCTGGGCCTTCTCCCGGGCTTCGATAGCAGCTGCTTGCTTCGCAGCTAAGTGCTCTCTCTGCTCTTTGACGCGCAGCATGCGCCGCTCTTCATCTCTCTTTTGCTGCACCCTCTCCTGTCTCACACGCTCATAATACGCAGCAACTTTGGGATTTTCATGCGCATTGACGGCAATCCGTGGGCCTCCGGCGTGGGCATCAGCCTGTGGTGCTGGTGGCGGAGAGGCCCTGGGCGGTTGGAATTCCACTCCCCTGGATCTCGGCGGAGTCTGCGGTGGCGGTTTAGGGAGAGCTTGCCTGTTCACCGCGGCCTGCATAGCTGCACCAGGTACTGCAGCACCTCCTTGTCGTTCGGACGCTTCCCCGGTGGTTGGTAGGGACGCCCGTGGAGGCGGACCTCGTAGGATGTGCTGATTATGTAAGATGGTATGGGCGAACTCGCATTCTTTCTGCTTTGCGTTCAAATACTGGTCAATGTGACTAGCAACTACTGGGCGAGTGAGGATACTGTTGACACTGGGCCGCTTATTGGGTCTTTTTTCCATCATTCGGGTAAGGGTTTCTCTCAATTCCCGACTGTAATAGGCGCTGTTCACAGGCGGTGCACTCCTATTGCAAATATTATTATACAAATCTTTAATACTGCGCCCATCAAAAGGATAGCGCAGTGCCAGGAGCTCATAGAGAATGATTCCCAGCGACCAAACGTCACATTTCGAGTTGTACTTCGTGTTATTGCAAATTTCGGGTGGCATGTAGTATGGCGTACCCACCATGGTCGAGGCGAGGTCCATGGTGCGATCCATCACCCGGCTCACCCCGAAGTCTCCGAGTTTCACCAAAGGCTTGCTGCCATTGCTGACGAGAAAGACGTTCTGGGACTTCAAGTCTCGATGCAGAATCTTCCGGTCATGGACATGCTTCATGGCCAGCACTAGCTGCACAAACATATGCAGTACTTCGTTCTCGCTTAGAAGCTTGCCACGTCTGTTTTTAAGATAGTTCTCTAAATCACCACCATCAGCATACTCCATACATATCATAAGACTACGGTTTTCCTTGAACGATTCCATGAATTTGACGATGTTTGGGTGCTGCAATCTTTGCAGCAGTGTAGCCTCCAATTCAGTTTGCTTTACTTCTCGTGCACCCATCTTGCCAATGCTGATCTGCTTGATGATACAGCGCTTACCATCAGCCTTTCGACGCACCAGGTAAGCCTTGCCGAAGGAGCCTTGTCCGACGATCTTTTCGACTTGATATTTCTGCATGATTTATCGCAATTAATGCAGGCTATATTTAATCGAAAACAATGAAAATAGTTAGTAACCTTTGAGCGCTGTTTAGGTTTAGTCGTCGTAAAAACGGAAGATTAGACGCGGTATCGCTGATGAAAATGGACTGGAATAGAATTGAACAACACTGCTGTTTTAATATAACTTTTTGATCGAACTCCGTTGTCCCCAAACCCACTTTTTCGGTGCAATCTCTTTTCAACATATTTGAACGTACGTACATACGATTGGACAGGTCCAGCCGGGTCGGACGGTGACACGCTGGTGATTTTCTTCATACTTCATACGATCCGGAGCAGATAACGATCGTGACGAGAAAGGCAAATTAGATTATCTACAACTCTATTATTGGGCTTCTTCTGCCCTTTCTTTCTTTATGGCCGTCAATTTCGTTTGAAATCGTTCCTTAGTAGTTCCACAAATCAGACTCCTTAAGTCATGAGCTATCTACTCCCGCATCTGACCTCTGGATGGGCAGTAGACCAGGCGATACTCACAGAAGAGAACAAAGTCATCGTAATACGCTTCGGCAGCGATTGGGATAGTACATGCATGGAAATGGATGAGGTTCTCTACAGCATCGCAGAGGATGTGCGCAATTTTGCTACCATCTACTTAGTTGATATCAATGATGTCCCCGACTTCAATGCCATGTACGAATTATACGATCCATGCACAGTTATGTTCTTTTTCCGCAACAAGCACATCATGGTGGATCTAGGCACTGGCAACAATAACAAGATCAACTGGGTACTGGGGGACAGACAGGAGATGATTGACATAATAGAGGTGGTGTATCGCGGTGCGAGCAAGGGCCGCGGCCTTGTGGTGTCTCCCAAAGACTACAGCACCAAATACAAGTATTAGACTACTTTTTGATGAAATTGTAAATGAATGAAGAAAAAATCAAGGAAAAATTTGAGTGGAGTTTCGAGCCTAAACTAATTAATCACAATACATATCAGCTAGCAGATTGGCAGATTAGTCTAAGGGCCATCAAGCCAGTCTACCAGTTAACGTTAACCAAAAAAAGTTAACCAAAAAAACCCTAGCAACACCCCCCACCACGGGAGCTTTTCTTGCTCGCGTCTGTTAGTTTCACAAGGTCGCTGGGTTTCGCCTCCTGTATCGTCCCATTCTCCCGGTAAACACGCACTACTTCCTTGGCTAGCTTACCATAAATTGCATCGACATTTTCGCCAGTCAAGGCACTGGTCTTCATATACCCGGCACCCACGGATTCTGCGTACTGCTTGGCCATGTTGAGGTCGAAAGTGGCCGCTTTGTCGCATTTATTCCCTGCGATGAAGACTACAACGTTAGGATGAGCATGAACTTTCAATACTTTGATCCATGAGCCTAGTCTATGAAAAGTTTCCTCATTGGTCACATCGAACACACATATCGCAGCCTGAGCAAACCTGTAGTACATCGGTGCCATGCTCTTAAAGCGTTCTTGACCAGCGGTATCCCAGATCTGTAATGACATATCACAGCCATCAACTGTAAGCCTTTTCTGCAAATATGAGGCCCCTATGGTGGGTGTGGTGTTGTCAGGAGTCACGCCGTCACAGTACCTCTTCGTAAGAGTTGATTTGCCTACATCTGAATCACCAATGACGCACACCTTGATTTCCACAGGATTAGGAGCATTACTCATGATCTTATACTTATAATTCTCACAAGGGTGTAGTCAACCCCTGTTTTTCCTCGTGTTTCCGACCAGACCAGCTCAGAAAAGAAAACCGAACAAGTGGGAGAGAATGCTTAACCCGGAAAAACTCCCAGAGGGGTTTACAAGAGAGACGACTATCTCTTGAAAGCGGTACAATGGATGTACTTAATCATGGTTTTGATTTAGTTGACGTGTATGATCCGGTGGGAATAGCGTTTGCGGTAGGCATCCCAGCCATGTTCTTCTTGTTGGTGGTCTTGTACAAAAGTTTAGGTTGGTGGGAGGGACAAAAGACCAAGACAGGAGAAGAAGTTTGCAAGTTGGTGGCCTACGAGTATACTTTTGGTTTATTTTGCGCTTGGTTTCCCATTCATGGGATTCGACTCTATATGGCTTGGGGAGTAAATGATCTGTACACCGAGCCCATTGCATCCAATATCTATTATGGACGCTCTCAATATGTTGTCCAAAATTTATTATATCCTATGATGTGGTATCAGTTCTGGAATGTCGTGTTCGCATTGCTGATAAAGGATCTGTTCGCGATCGATTCGGTTCTACACCACGTTTTGACGGGGTTCACGCAGTGCCTAGGCTTTAACGGGTTTCTCAACTACCACTCTTATTTCTTCATTGGAATAGTGGAGATGTCGTCTCTACCCTTGGCAATAGTGGACATGACGCGCTACGACGTCGACTTCGACAAACGGCACAGCGTGCTCTATCATTGCTGCAAGACGGCATTCGCGCTGTCGTTCGTCGTCACAAGAAATATCATTTGGCCGTTTATGGCTATTCCGTGCCTGATCGATCTGTATCAAATAATCATTACAGGCAAGGCACACTCCGTCCCTGTTGTAGCTGGGTTCATGCTTGTCACAGTGTTGTTGACGTTGCTACAGATGAAGTGGGGCTACAAGGTGATTCGACTGACGCTAAAAAGCTTCGGTAAGGAAGAACAAGCTAAAAAAGCAAAGAATGTATAGGTGCAAACTTATGGCTTATTTTTGTGTATGTTTATTCAAAGGAATGTGTTAAGTAGCTGAGGAAAATTACAAAAAAAGTGATTTCAAGAAAACTGAGGGGGGTGCAGAAAAGAAAATCTGCATTGTTTTTGACCCCCTTTGATTGATAAGTTCGGAAGGAGAACACCATCCAGGAGTCTATGGTTACAACACACAACTCTGTAAACAGGGTGAAGAAAATCCGTGGCCGAAAAGTTGATCTCTCAATCGGTATTTAAGACGTTAGAGCGTGTGGCAGGTTCAGGGAGTGCTTAGGCAAGCCATTTCGTGCAAGGATGAACAATTCTTATATGTCCGCGACCTCATCTCTGAAAGCAAATCGAGCTCGAGTTGAATTATTGAAGGACTTGCATCGACCACTGGAGGAACATTGGGCTACAACCAAGGCACATGGACTTGATGCTATGGGGAGTGATTACATCTACAAGCACCACATCACACGTTTAGAAGGCATCTATAACGCTCACGATGCCATTCATATCGACAACAGCGAGCCCAAGGGAGTAGCAAACGTGTCCCCCATGTCACAACTCTACGGAACTGATGGTATGCTCCGAGGAGGGCAGGAGGACCACATTAACCTGAAACGCGAGCATAACTGGGATACCTACCATACTACGACAGAGAGAATGAATCCATGTGTCGAGCGCAAGAGTACGTTGCATGACAATGCAGCTACGGACCCGCAGCCACTCCACCTCGCGCGGTCAAGTCGATCGGTCGCATCCCGTGCTGATCAAGCGAGGGCTGGCGGCCGTTACAACGAGGGTTTCGGTCCGGCCCCTTCCACTCACGGGGGCAGGAGCCCCTCCTACCGCAGAGACAGAGCAAACAGTCGGGAACGCAGCGCCAGCCCACTGGCCATCCAACCCTCCCCGTCGCACCGACAAGTGCACCACCACGATGCGGACGAGCGGACGAAGTCTTCCCCTCGCACGGAATGGAAGCTAAAGCAGGAGCAGAGCGAGTACATGAGGCGC
>JACKZZ010022275.1_pt1 | contig 36898 bp, 25 predicted proteins | sample 8027871 | NCBI WGS metagenome assembly JACKZZ01 (sample SAMN15724774, study PRJNA655200) | protist metagenome | isolation source: fluorescence activated cell sorting (FACS) single amplified genomes of... | place: USA: West Boothbay Harbor, Gulf of Maine | collected 2000-07-19
TTTTTAACGAGTACTAATTTTCCGTTTTTTCGTCCATATTGCTGCAGAAACTAATCGGGGCTCTCGAAATCTAGAAATCTATTTAGTATAACTAGTATTGTTAGAGGACCTGTCCATTTGAAAAAAAAATGCCAAAACGAAAGAGAAAACCAAATTGCACTTTCCTTCACATGCTGCTTCCGAACTCTTTGCATGTATTAGCGAACAGAAACAATGCGCAACAACAATACACTTCCTCATTGTCCTTCTAATCGAGTCTCTGCTTATTAATCTGATCAACATAAGACTCTTGCCCATCAATCTCCCTCCGCAGACATCGCTATCAGCGCTAGAAATTGCAATACACTTCCAAGGAAAAAGACAACAACATGCCGCATGTCCGCACGATGAACATGATCGTGGAGTAAGCGAAAAAACCACTGAAAACGCTCCACACGATCACCAACACCCATTTCGCAGGCACCGCCAGATCCGCAAGAATCTGCAATAAACTGCTGAGGCTCTCCACCGAAGGCATAAAGATCTTAATATATCGTACTGGAATTATCAGAAATAAATCCGACAAAAAGTTTGCGAAGCCTTCTGTGGTGCCGGTTTTGCCGAGAATTTCGTCGAATTTTGGCATCTTGCGATCCCAATAACGCACTGCATGCAATCCGACGCGGAGACCGACGAGAGAGCCAAATGCGAAGGTTAAACCGCGGAAATACCGGAGACCGAAGAGTTGCATGAAACCGAGAGCAACAAGAAACGCCGTGATTCCAAGCTGTTGCTCCTCAGTCATCCGAGAAATCACTGAGAATCCCGGACTGAGGAGATGCTGTGCCTGTGGAGTTGTGGACACCGCAGAAATTGGGAGACGGCGGCGCATTGGTCGACATGATTTTTCTTGAGTCCAGTAGCGGATGCTGTTTGCCGGTCGTGAGTTGCCACAATAAATTATGCTTGGGGTCTGTGCCGGTCGGAATCAATATCGACGGGAGATCAAAGATGTCTGCTAATTTCGGATGTCGCCAGGTGAGAGCAAAGGAGGAACCATCTTTCTCTTCCTACGGTCGAATTCGGAAGAACAAATTCCCGGCAGGACTTATGTATTCAAATGTGCACTTAATTAACAGGCTAGCCAAGCGGGAGCGGTGTCCGTGTCTCTCTCACACTGCGCATCCCCATAAGCGCAGAAGCTCGACCAGACTTGAGCCAAAATGGCTACGGAATGTTTTCGTTTTGGGTACCGTGAAAGAGAAAAACGACATCGTTCCTCGTGTTGTTGTTGTTATCCGATTTCCGGATTGCCGTTCCTTCTTTTTGCATCAATCCGCTTGCGCCTCTTTAACAGGCGCGGCCGATACAAATACTCCTCGGAACGATTTCGTTTCTCCTCGGTTTTTCATGCTTTTGCGCTCATCTTTAGCCGTCGTCATCTCCTCGGTATAATTCGTCTCCCTCGCTTGCTTCATGCATAATCTCTCATCGAGACAAATTCGGATTTCATCGTGATATCACTGGAATTTGCGTTCGTGACTCTCGCTCTTTACTTGCGTGCCGTTTCGCTCGCGCTCTCCTCGGCTCGGATTTTTATCCTTCCTGGCGCCCTCTCCTGGAGAGCAAAATGATTTAGCGATGAAGGATTGCTACACACATTCTTTTCTGATGAATCTATTTGAATGCTCGGCTGCCTTTTGCCCGGGCCTTTTACTGAATGTATGGTGCAGAGGTACCCGGGTCTTTTAGCTTTTAGGATAGCTGCGAGACGTTTAACTTGCGATACCCACACATTCTTATTTAACCAAAAAGGACGTTTGGACCTGTTTCCTCCCCAGTAATGGCATGCTTGTAGCTTTTTAGTCCTTTTAGCGTCCCGGCACTCTTCTTGTTGCTCCACGTTTTCCTACTTTGCTTTGTGCTTGCACTTTTCCTCATGCTTTTTGTGCCGGTCCAGCGCTTTCTCCTGCTTCTGGAAGCTCCACTGATTCGAATATTCGACCGTGTTGCCGCATTTTCTTGAGCAGATGAGATTTCCCGACTCGTCTCGCAACATGCTGTTTGGAAGCACAAATTTCCAATAGCGGGCGTCTGATCCGATGAAGGTTTTTCCAGTTGTGGCGTTCCACGTGTGCTGCTCCGGTCGCAGGTTCCCCGCCGCTGCACCCGTTCCCTTCACTTTTCCGATTTTTATTACTTCATCGTTCTTGTGGGACTGCGCGTGCGCTACCATTGATCCGAGTGACGTTGCAAAGTTCAGCCTGCAGTGCTTGCAGTGGAATTTCTCGAATCTTTTTGTTCTTCCCCGAGGCAGGGGTCCTGCTTTCGCTGTGCGCCGGAAGTCGTCGCTTCCCTCCTCTAAGATTCGGTTCTCTTCTGCTTCGTTTCGGATCTTCTGCTCTTGTCTGTGCTGCTTGAGCTGCTCCGTCGCTTCTTCTGTTATCTCACAGTTCATGCTGTGCTCCTCCTCCAGGTGTTTGGCAAGGTTGAAATCCTCGGATGTGCTTATTACTATCGAGAAGATAGATCGTTCATACTTCATAGCAATCGAGGAGAGAAAATAAGAATCTCTTCTCAAATGTATTTTGGAAAATTTGGAGTTTTTGAAGATTTGCTGAAGAACTTTTTTAATTTTGGAGTCCAAGGTTTTTGATCGACGTAGTACGTCTTTACTGCAATCTGTATAATTACTCCACTGTTTGTACAGTGTGTGCCGTGTGTGTTTTTCGATTATGCCGTCATCCCTCCTCCGGCGCTATATAATGTTCGAATACGTCTACGTGTAATACGTGTATGTAATATGTGTGAATCGCTATACAATGTGTCGTGGGTGTATACGTGGAATAAATAAGTTGTCAGAATTATACTGGAATTCGAACGCTAGGTGATGATCCGCGGGAACCACCCTCACATACAATGCGTTCTGAACATTTCATTCTGATTTCCATTTTTGAAAACCTAGAAATACGAAGTCCAAAACAGTTGATCTCACTCATTAGGCATGCGGAACGCGACAAGGACATGCTGAAATCAAATGCCTCGATTGCGTCATTTTACTTCAAAGCATGGACAGAGCTTATACCGTGGTACCTTTTTAATTTTAACTCATCGATCAGGGTCACCGAGCATTTCGATGTCGAGACGGTAGCAAAACGCGGGCAGAACTTTGCCATCGCAGATGTTTTCGGAAACTGCAATTGTGAGGAATTTCCAAGAAGCGAAAACTGCGCGTCTTGAACGAACGTTCTGAAAAAGCTCCGAAAAAACAACCCACGATCAAATCGGACGAACGAACGAAAAATTTGCAAAGAAAAAAAGCAACGCAGCAATGAGAAGCCAGGGGCATGCACTTCCTCAATGGTGTCATTTTCATTTCATCTGATGAAATCCGGAAAAAGGACCGCGTCTAATGGGCGATGTCACACAAGAACATGCTGTCAAAATTTATTGCTTGAAAAAAACTAGAATCCTCAGGGAAAATACCAAAGATTCCATTCGTCATCTCATGAATCTGTTATTCTTTCTGCAGCTCCCACATTGTCAGACCGTCTTGAATCGTCTTTCCACTTCTTAATCTTCATCCTGTACTTGAAAATGCAACGTCTTGATCTGATCTCAACGCAGGGAGGAACAATAGATGTACTTTCTATAATAGTTTATTTCTAGTGCCAGATAAGTGTTGTGATTTAATATCTTCACCATAAGCAAATCAAGAGGAAAATGTGCTATAGCATATTTAAAACCCCGCCCCCCGGTGTCGGACAATCGATTGAGAACCACACCTTTATCCGATATGAAATCAGCTCGACATACAATGCGTAACACGCATTATATAAACAAAATCCGCAACTAAAAATTTGCGTGACTGTTTTGTCAGGTGTGCTGACCCTCGATGTTTCGGTGCATAAAATACGGTTCAGAGTATTTAGGTCAATTGTCTGAATGTCTTATCCTCTATTTCCTCTATCATTGCTATGCTAAATCGCTATTGACTTTTTTGCGCCATGATATCTTCCATCCGCAAGTAAGTAGGTCTCAATAATTCAGTAAATTCATCTTCACACTTATGCAACATGCGATCCGTTCTCGAAGGAGCTATTAGTTGTATTTGAGAAATTGCCAGAGCTCCTTGCTCTTCAAGCTAAAAAAACGAGAAAACCAATACACTAAGTCTATCATCAAAGTATTGCCCAATTAGCCAGAGCTGAAAATGTTAGGTTGCTTGTTTGATCCGATCGTCGATACATAAAAATCCCAACTGAGTTTCGGAAAAAAAGAGGCCTTCTCAATTATCTGTATATTAAACACTATACTCGTCAGGCAGATCATCTCGTCAGACAAACCATCTTTATGAACAACTTCTAGTCGCATGCCGTTTTGTTCGTACCTTCTCCTTCGATCGAACAATCCCCTTACTACTCTTCTCGACGGAAAATTCATCTCCGTTCTTTAGTTTCTCGCGATCACTTCTCATAGACGACAGAACGTCATACGTCATAAAAATCGTAAAATATCTTCTACCATGATTTAACCCATAAAATAGAATTCTTCATCCTCTATTAACTATTACCTCCTCGTTTATTTAATATCGTGATGCCAAACACGGAGGACTCCGAATCTATCGATCCTCCATTATTTCAAACGATGCGACCATAATTCATTTTCACAGCTGTCTACCATTAAATGGACACTTTCGCAAAAGAAAGAGAACCCAAGGCTGTAGTATAAATCGTCACAACAAGATGAATCATTTATCAATTTATAGCTGGTGCTGATCAATTTGTGGGGACCCTCTCTGTGCCTAGACTACAAACAGAGTCTTCTGGTAGTTGTAGTGCTGTAAAAATACACGAGTCTTTGTCATCATCGAATCTTATCTGCATTTTTACGAAGTGTCACACCTGCTGCAGACAGAGGTTAATCAATCCCTCTTGGAAATCGTCGACCACTCCGCCCTTTTTGTCATGACCATGCCATGAGCACCCAACATCGGATGCTTGTTCTGCATCTAAAGTCATGAATGTCTGAATGATCACGTCTGGATGTTGCCAGATGTCTATAATCTACTTATTTGCGAAGCCATAAATCTGCATCACAAAAATGCAACCAACCAAAAGGCAAATAGCGATTGTCGGACAAGCTAAGATTCAGGATTGCGAAAATCCATTGATCTAGGCTCCACTATCTTAACAACTCTTAATCTTACGCGAGCATACTGCTATATGTAAAGACAGAGTCGTTTATCTCCTTCCTTATTTAAAATAAAAATCGCTGTAACAAATGCCATCTGGTGGAAGAGATAGACAATTTAGCTGCCTCTGTCTTTAGAAACATCCCTCTCCAGTATTCAGAATTCGTGTGCTGTTTAAAAAAACTGCTGTCGAAGAATTTTTCTGGCTCTTCTTCCGTAAATGAACCTACTTTGACCATAAATACACCTCAATTACCAAGTCAAAGGAAGGGCTGTTTTCTACTCGAGCACTGTGTGCACACTCATAAAGAGCTGTCGGTGCTCTTTTTACCCACTCTTAAAGAGCTCTGCTAGTACTCCTTTTGTCTCTGCTAGTTGTGCTTACGTCGCACTGTCTTCAATAGATCGAGAAGACATCACTGGTGCTCGTGTGGTCTACCAGATTTTATATGTAGCTATACGGCGTTGCCACTGTCATGAATTTTATTGAAAGACTCAGTTTTCCAAAAAATGATCGTGATCGATGTCACGGTTTCATTTTTCTCATGAAATGCCAACTGCGCGGTCGAATGTCGACGATGAGAATGTGTTTCGCCTCGGTGAGAGGAGGAATATATCACGTAATAGGAAGTCAAGAAATGAATGGAATGAAAAATAAACGTGCTGCAATCATGGAATCCATACAAACGTCTTTTCTTTGCACATTCACTTGAGTCCAGTATAATCTGTTCGAGAATTTCTAATAGGTTTCTACTATTGGCGCATAAGGTCTTGTATACCATCGTTCCTCTTTTTCTGACCGTTAATACTTATTCGTCTTGGTATTTATTTTTGTATCCTCTCTTTCTCGACAGTAATTATCAATGCGTGAACTCTCTTGACGAGCAGAAATTTATTAATGCAAGAGCAAACCGCTGGGAGATATGATAAAAAAACTTGTTTGTTTGTTTGTTCTATATGATCACAATCGAATGACTGTCACTCTTTTCGAGGGGGGAATGCTGTGGTCGACTCGTAGGCCGTTACCACTCGTATAGCTTGCTTCTCCCCGCTGCTTTTGGCTATAAAGGAACTTACTTATCATCTTGCAGTACTGCTGTATCAATAATTAATCTGAAAAATATCTCTCAGTCGCACTTCTAAAAAATATCTGTCCGTTAAATAACCGGATTGTGAAAATGTGTGTGCGGAGTTCTAGAACATATAACTGCGCAGAATAAAGACTCCTCATAAAACAACATTCTCTCTCTTCCAAATAGTTTTTTTCAGTCGAGCGTCCTGTACCTTGATGATAACTAATAACCATGGGTGTGCATGACATGACATGACATGACATGACGTCAGGTCATGTCATGTCATGGATTTGGAGTCGCGGACCGATCGGATCCGTCTGGGTCGCCAGCAGGGGAGACCCAAGGCGGAACCGCGAGGATGAGGAGACACGAGGAAGGGGAGAAGGCGACAACACGATCGCAGGATTTGCGCAGAGGCACTCCTGCGCGCCCACCGAATATCATGAGTGAAGACGAGATGGGGCGCTCGAGACATGCACTGACAGTGACACTGACGTGCAATGTCTGCTGGCCTCTGTGACCTGCCTGCCATCCGCTGCTCCCTCCGGGCTCGGTGACAGGCCACCAACGCGTGCACCCAGCTTTCTCCTGAAGTGCTCTGGACACGTTTCCCCGGGTTCCAAGCGGGATGCAGTTTTTTCAGCTCCGCAACCCCTTCCCACATTTCCAGATTTGCGGGTTGCTGTCTCAAACCCAATCCGAGAAACACGCACACGTTGCGGAGTTATCATGCCGCAGCTGCGTGTGTCTTCCGTGTCTCAGAGTGGTCCTCGCCGAGTGTGCGACTTTTCAGCGCCCCAACTCCTTCCCACATTTGTAGATTTGCACGCTGTTTTCTCAATCCGAGAAACACGCACACGCTGCAAAACGACCATGCCGCGCTTGCATGTGTTTTGCACGTCTCAGACTGGTTGTCTGTGCGGGACATTTCCGCCAAGGTGCATCGCCATTTCAACGTGCACATTGGTTCTGGAACAACACATGCATGCGTCCGCCGCATGCGCGGAGCAACGACATCTCGCCAGCTTGTGCTGCTTGCATTTGCGCACGTTGGGTGCGCCTGCGTGCCTCCCTGTCCTTTCAGGAATCGGGTCAATGGCGTTCGCGCCCAGGCACGCCATGGTGGATGCCAACCTCCACCTCCATGAACCCCCAGTAGCCGCTGCGCGAGTCGTCGCAACGGAGTCGATTCCTGGCGGCCTGTCGTCCCATTTGATTTGTGAGACAAACTGGCGGCGCCTGGTGGCGACAGAGCCCTGCTCATTTTTTGGCCATGTCATGGATGTCATGTCACGGCTTGTCATGGGCCGAAACATCCATGACATCTCTGACACCAGCCATGACAAGTCTTGTCATGCACACCCCTGCTAATAACTGAAGTACTGAATTACCATATGTCAGTGTGTTGGCACTTAGACCGCTAGAGACCTGACCAACACGTTTGAAGACCATCACCACACAACTGCTTTGTATCTCCACAAACCATCACGCTAATGCTATCAAAATTTATTCACCAACAATTTTTATGGATTTAATATTCTCTATATGTTTTGTTAATATTTCTGAAGGATCTCAAGAATGATCAGAATACTGTGAAAAGCGAGGAAGGCTTATGGGAACGCTTTTCGCAGCGCAAAAAATCCTTCAGGAGACCCAGACAAAAACGTCAACCTACGGACGCAAAGACAGCCTCACTCATCGCTGGATATTTTTTAGTGTAGACTGGTGTTTTTGTTAATCCTTTTAAACCTGTTTTGATTGGGAAAATTATAGATCTTCACGTCCCATAATAAACATTCAAACTTCTCGAATCACACAATAATATAACGCTAAACTCACATCCATTTCTATTCAGACGAGAACGTGCTTTTCAAAGAAATATCGACTTTCTAATACAATTTCTCTGCGCTGTAATAAATAAAAAGCTTCCAGCGATCGATCGCTAATATCGTTTGTTGAATTGTGTCAGACGTCAGCATAATCCATGTGGTAGATCCAAATAGAGCGAGAACCGATGCTCTTACTAGAATGGAGATAAACAAACGAATCGAATATCGTGACATCAATAGCAACGTTTTTTGAATTTCATAACACCATTGCGGTTCTTCTGTGCGTCACCTGGCGCCTTTACTGCGAACGGAGGAATCTGTCTATTTGCAACAATTTCTCTGCTCTTGATGAGTCGCAATTGCCGATCGTCCATAGTCGCAACGCCTGCGAGGACAAAAGAATTTGCGATGCAATATTACCTGATGCGTGCGATAAGATGAACATGGACAATATTCAGTCGCACACGCATAATGCCCGGAGAGGGCGAATTCCACGGCGTGTCAAGTCCTGGAACAACAGGCATATACTGCATCGAAATCGATCGTCTCACAGATGTACTTGGTCTTTACGGATGACGGAGACTTTCTTATGGAGTCCGATGATGCTACTTTTCCGTTCGTAAGACCCTCCAGTTCCACAACAGAGGAATGACAAGCAAATATCAACAGACCTCTCTCTGTCTTCCATATAACTAAGTGGGCTCTTCCCAAGGATTTCGACATTGTAGACTTCTGTTTCTCAATGAACTTATTTGTGTAGAAATAGCTGCAAAAATGCTAAAAATATACCCAAGAGCAACTGCGATATAGAAATTTCTAGGCAATCTCAGGCCTGCAATTCATGAACTCTGTCGAAAACTATACCGGTGAATCTTTAAAACGTTACTGTAAACGCAAGGAACAATCCATCGCAACGAAACAGTCTCGACAGTGAATATGATTTGGAAACAGAGCAAGAAATCCTTAAATAGAAACGACGTGTATCACAGTGACTATAGGTATCCTGTATCTGTGTTGCCATTGATTTCTTGCAACTACATGATACAATCCAAATGAATTTGTAGGGCATGGAGAAGGCCTTTTTCGCTCTGCATCGATTTTACCGGCATACGAAATCGATATATGACAATCATTCTACCGATAAAAAACATCATCTAAATGTGAGTACTAGGAATTCGAATCTAAAAACTTGTGTAGTGCTGAAAACGAAAAGACTTGTGTCGAGAAAAACTTTTTTGTCAGGTAGTGACATGTAGTAATCCTTCATACGTTCCTAGTGATCCCTATAATGCAAGAGGGTGATATCATACACAATCGTAGAGTGGACGGAGTGGTCAGGAGCGAGGAGTGGTGTCAGAGAAAATCGTAGACAGACGCAGTCTAGAGTTCTGTCTTGACAAACGCAAGTGGTGAAATTCCTGTGACATTGACAGTTTCGTGAGTTCAGGGTAGACTCCAAATTTTCCCAGCCTCAGTTGCAGTTTAATGAAGTGAGTCTGTTCGTCATTCTCACGAAACTTGATCTAGTTTTTATTGGATTAACATCGTGTTTTGTCCCCTCCCTTTCTTGTGACGTGAGATTTACTATCGTGTAAAGTAGTTTTCATTTGTGTTTGCTGTCGGTGCACAAGTATACACCATGCCAAGAGGTCGTCCAAATGCCAAAGCCAAAGCAGCAGCGGCGAAAGCCAAAGCAGCAGCGGCGAAACTCAAATCCAACGACGGCATCGACATTTCCAAGGGCATGAAAATAGAATTACCCGAAATGACGGGCCGTGACGAATATAAACCATGGCTGTTTTTGCTCACATCGAGTCTCCGGCGCCACGGTATCCTCGACACCGTCGAGGAGCAACGCAAAAACGCGGATCTTATTGTCGATGATGACACCAAGAAAAAGCTCGACACCGCCGCTGAACTGGTCAACAAATCTATTAAATTGCCAGTTCTCACTACGGTCGCGGAATCTCAGTGCGATACGGTCGCCAAAGTGATGAATTTATTCGCGCAGATGCACGATAGTGGCGGTGAAATACGCGAGAGTTTGCAATTGGAAGATTTTGACGAATTGAATTTCTCCTACGCGGAAACGGAATTGGATGTGTGGTTTACGGCCAAGAAGACGTTGTTGGAAAAATGTTCCACACTTGTCCCCGCTGGTCCGCCACAGAATTCTCGATTGAAAAAGTTGCTAATAGATACGATGGTCGACATACCAGGGTTGGATTCAGCGGCCACAACCGCAAGAGGAAACGCGACCACGTATGACGAACTTTTGACGACAATTCGCGCGCACATTCTGGCCAACAAACTCTACAAACCCACCAAAACCGATGGTGGCGCCGCATCTGACACAACATCCGGCCAGACGCATGTCTTGAATCAAGCTTCGGCGGAAACTCCGTCGCACGCGCCGCCTGCACCTCATCTTCCGAATCCTATGACTCTTACGCCGGCGGACAAAAATTGGATTCGCCAGATTGTTAACAAGCCTGCTCCGCATGCAGGTCCGGAAAAGTGTCAACTATGTTTCAATGTTGGACACACCGCTATCGCGTGTCCACAGTATGGTCAGAACTCCAATTCTGCCTCTTCCTCCGGTACCCAGAATTTCCGTCCGCCTCGAGGAGGTAAGGACAACAAGGGTAAAGGGAAGAAAGGAAAAGGAAAACCCGCAGGAGGAAACACGATGAAAAATTGGAAATGGGTTAAGAAATCGACCTTCAAGAAAGGCGATGGCAAAGGAGGAAAACGATACTGAAATCTACGCGATTCGTCGATTTATTTTCGGGCGAAAAATATCGATTATTCGTCTTTGAATGCTGAGGAAGAAACCGTCACCGGCTATGGGGACGAATTTGAATGTATCCCAGTGCCTATGGAAGCTAATGTTGCGCACATGAAATCTGATGTTGTACCAGACACACGTAATGTGACCAAATCTATGATCCGAAATCGCAATACAAAGCCCAGATTTCCATTGCAATGTTTGAATAATATTATGGATTTTAACGGGTGTGTGCAGCGTATTGATGCGATCAACGAATCTATCAATGCTGTTTTAGTTGCAAATACGAACAACGCATCTCCGGAAAACTCGGCCACAGAGACAGTTTTCCAGTGTGCAATATCTGAATCAGTTTTGTATCCTGATTGTTCACATTTAAATACCACTAGCATAGACACATGTCCTCTAGAAAACTTATATAGCGAACGTGAGCAGCTATATGGGCGCATAGACAAAATCCAAAAGTCGCTCAAGCGCAAGCAATCGAAGATGGCACTCATGAAGCCACATCCAAAAAGCAGAGGGCTGATAGACTCTGGAGCATCAATGTCTATCAGCGGCCAGATCTCCCATTTTGCCCACATAGACTATTCCAAGCCCGTATCAGTGAAAGTCGCTGATGGGAAGGCTTTGCCTGGAAATGCATATTTCGGCACTTTGCACCCTAACAAACTCGGTTTGTCACGTGCAATATTTCATCCCAGGGTCTCCCATTTTCTTCTCTCAACCTCTGAGTTGAAGAAAATTGGTTTGACGACCGTGTTTTCTCCGACGATCGGTGATCACATCGCGCGGGAGAAAACACATGAGATTTTCTACATGCACAAGGATGAAAAAACAGGCCTTCCCACAGTAGACGTAGGGTTCCAGGATACCTACACGGTATCTGCAGAAGAAGGACAGGGCATGACCTCAGAAGCCAGAGCCATGCACGTTGATTTCAGTAGGAAATCCGGCATTTCTCGCCTGAGGTTGCATCAACGCATGGGCCATATTTCCCTGCCTGGTGTCGTGATTCGCTGTCCCGCATGCGACTTGGCGAAGTCGAAGGGGGCACACCACGGACACACACGCCCACCTGAAAATCGGCCTTCATCATTCAATGATGAAGTGCATTGGGATTTCGTGGGCCCGTATGAGCCCGATGCATGGGGAAACAGATGGTTGTTGAATTCGATCGACGCTCACACACGTTGGTCTGAATCCTACATCTGTCAAACGCGCGATCAATGCGGCGATCGCTTGCGTGCATGGGCAGGCAGGAACAGTATTCCCCGGTCGGTGAGAACAGACAACGCGCCAGAATTCAAGGGTCCGAAAGGTCCTTGGAAGAAAGCTGCCGCGCAGTTTTCTCCTCCTGTGCGTTGTGATTTCTCGCCCCCTTATGAGCCGAGTGAAAATGGCCTTGTTGAACGCTTCAACCAATCAAGTGCCAATGGGATCAGGTCAATGCTTGTAGGTTGCGATCGAAGATTATGGAGTTATGCTGCCAAAGCATATTCATACATCGCGAATCGCTTACCCAAGCAGAAAACGGACTCCCCTTTTGTCAGACGCTACAAGCGTGCCCCCACACTGTATCACCTACGCAGGTTTGGTTGTCTTGCATATTGCAAGATTTACCAACCCGACGGTAAACTTGCCGACCGTTTCGCACGGGGCGTTTTCCTTGGATACGGGGATGAGAATTCCACATACCTTGTAGGTATGTGGGTCAAGGACAAAAGGACGAAGTCGAAAAATCGATTTGTGGTGGTGGAATCGAAAGTCGTCAAGTTTGACGAATCGATTCTTATTGCCAATATCGATTCCCTTCGACCGGAATCGACCAAAATCGAGACTGCTTATCCTGATCCGCATGCTCTCAACGATGGGGACGCTCCTGCACCCTCTGTGCCCGCTGTGTTGCAACTGCAGCGTGGTCTGAGTGGTTCTGAGACCTAACATCATGAGTTGTCCATTGGCAATACTCCGAATGCGTCTCATGCTGGAGTCGAAGGGGGCAATGCGCTTTCGCATTCTCCGCACATTCTTGATTTGTTCGCGCCTGCATCAAACTCGCCTCCGGCTGAGTTTCCTGCAAAATCGAACAAACGGCCATCGGCCGACATCCAGCATGACTCCCCTGACACGCAAGATGAAAATACATCAAGCGAGAGGTTGATCGTCGAAGGCTCTGTGACGAAAAAGCGCAGAGGCCGGCCTGCGGGCCTGACGAAACAACCCCATTGGAAACCACAGGGACGCCCAAAGAAGTCTCGCAAAATTGATGTCCTTTTCACTTCCACGCATCTTGCGTCGCATCGATCACTTCTATCGTCTGATCGGGAAGCAGAAGACGTCATGAATCTTCGGACCCAGATAGCGGCAGATGAGACTCCCTATCTGTTTACTGTCCAGTACACTTGGCGGAAGTGTATGGAATCAGACGATGCAATCAAGTGGATCGAGGCGGATGATCGTGAGCGCCTTGCGTTGGAAGCCATGAAAACATGGCGCCACGCCACACAAGACGACTACGATTCTATGGGTGACAAACTAGAAATTGTTCCCTCGGCCTGCATATATTCAAAAAAGCGCGATGGACGCTTCAAATGCCGGCTTGTGGCGTTGGGGAACAGACAACGTCTGTCACTATCGGGGGAGATATATAGTCCTTGTGTCAGTCACCCTGCGCAGCGTTTTGTGCTCGTTGAGGCGGCTGCCCAAAACTGGTCTGTGCGACAGTTCGATATAACGAACGCATTCGTTTCTGCCTCTTTGGGCGATGAATGTGTTTTGGTGCGTTTGCCCAAACACCATCTCTGGTCCAAAGACAAACAGAAAGGAGACGTAGTGAGATTGCTGAAAAGCCTATATGGCCTCAAAATCAGCCCGCGTCGGTGGTACGACCACTACGCACGCGTTCTCCGCGGTCTCAAATGGGTTTCTTGTCCTGCTGAGCCGGGCGTATTTCGCAAAACGGTCGTAGATGAAAGCGGTGTTGAGCACACGCTCCTGCTTTCCATCTATGTTGACGATTGCGTCATCGCCGGCGCCAGCGACGATGTGGTCCGACAAGAAATGCAACGCATTCTAGTCGAGTGTCCTGGCAAAGAGATCCTCCCCGACATGGAAGGATCCACAGAGGTTAGAGATCTTCTGGGTGCTACCCTGCGCTACAATGCGCAAGAAGGGTACATGAAGATTTCCGCCGAATCGGCAATCGATAAACTTTTGAAAAAGTTTAACATGACAGATTGCCGCCCTCTAACCTCGCCCGTTGTCGCCCAGGGTCCAATTGAGTCACCTCCCAACACGACGTTCCCTTTGAGAACGCTCGTGGGGTCATTGCTATACTTGTCTACTACATGTAGACCAGATATAGCATTCGCAACTCAAAAATTGGCCACTCGGGTTGAAAGCCCCACCGACAACGATGTTAAAAACGGCAAGCGCATCCTGGCTTACCTCAAGGGTACCAAGGACCAAGGCCTTGTGTACAGCAAAGAAAATGAGGAAAATTTTCGAACGCTGTACACGGCCGCCGTAGCCAAAGAAGAGAAACAATACCGCAACACGGTAGCCTTCTCTGACGCAGATTACGCAGGCTGTCGCGTCTCGTTCAAATCTACGTCAGGGTCGATTATCTACCGTCGTGGTACACCGATTGCTTGGCGTAGTAAAAAGCAATCTATACGGGCCTTGTCGACAATGGAAGCTGAATATTGTGCCATTTATGGCACAATACGGCTATCCCTTGACCAAGGCTATCATGCCTGGTTGTGTGAAAACGAAAAGCGTTTTCCCTTGCTCTTTAATGACAACACTTCTGCGCTCATGCTTGGTCGCACTTCGGTCGCAACCAAACGCAGCAAGCACATGGATCTTCGCCTACATTTGGTACGCGACTATTTCCAAGACCTGTGTTACATTAAAAGCGCCGATAACAAGGCCGACGGTTTGACAAAAGCTGTTCCTCCGAACACGCTTTTGGGAATTTTTGCGACTCCTCATCGTGATCCCAATCCCGATGTTGCTCTCGCTTATTTCATGGATTTTGCGCAGCTCTAGATTTCTAGCTCCACGCCACTAGACCACGCTTTGTTGGAAGGGGGAATGTCAGGTAGTGACATGTAGTAATCCTTCATACGTTCCTAGTGATCCCTATAATGCAAGAGGGTGATATCATACACAATCGTAGAGTGGACGGAGTGGTCAGGAGCGAGGAGTGGTGTCAGAGAAAATCGTAGACAGACGCAGTCTAGAGTTCTGTCTTGACAAACGCAAGTGGTGAAATTCCTGTGACATTGACAGTTTCGTGAGTTCAGGGTAGACTCCAAATTTTCCCAGCCTCAGTTGCAGTTTAATGAAGTGAGTCTGTTCGTCATTTTTATATCATCTGATTCCGCACTATAGCGTATAACAGCTAAATCTAAAAAAGGATTTGCGCATTGAGTTCTCGACCTTCGTTCTGTTTATTCACTGCAAGTATTATAGTCAATAAATACTCCTCGATTTGTTGAGCATCTCGACTACTCATCCTCTAAAAAATGTGGACGATCATTTCTCAATGAGACCATCGTGTGGCGAATTATTCCCTGGAGAGCTCGATTTTTCGACTCCATTTTTCGTGCTGCTCATGTTCGGAGAATTCCTGTAAGAACCAGAGCCACTTTGGCTTTGTTGCCCCGAGTTCCTATTCTTCATCGAATTCGAAGCCCGAGGGGCATCAAATTCGCCAGAGATATGTTGATGTCCACTGCTCGTCTGTTTGTTGCTCTGTAGTTGTCCAGGAGGACTCTGATGATGAGATGCACGAGGTTGTCCACTAGTAAGATTGGTCAAAGTACTTCCAGCATATTTGTTCTGATTATCGGCCGGCGACGCTACAGTGCTTCGATTTCCAACGACCCACTTCAATGTCGCAGTCACGGAATCATCGAGTGGCTTATTCGACAACAAGCGGTCCATGACAAAAGCGAGCAATGAATGAATCAGGTTGTCTTCGTTACCTGAGATTGGAAAAATGAAAAATCATGTATCGATGACGGACTTGTTTATGTACAACAAGGCTGTGGCTGAGAGGCTCAGGCTGAGTCTAATAATTCGATAAGAGAAAAAGTATAAAGGACGCGCTTCATTCACTATAAATACATTGAAACATTCATCCCAAAAATATACGTCTTTGCGCTTCGGGACTTGGAGCGCTGGTCATCAAGTCATTCAACATGTAGCTCAAATGGCGATGGTCGATCCACGAAAACTCCGTCTCAATCACTCGCAAAAAAGCTTCCTCCAAAGTTTTTCGGTCAACAGGGGATTTAGTAGCCGACGTAATATTGTTCATGCCGACCCCTGGTGCAGAAGTAGAAGTAGCTGTTGAGGACTGATGTTGACCCCAATGACTGTTTGTTGCGGATGAGGGTTGTTGATAAACTACGCCGTTTTTATTTGCAGTGTTTTTGGAGTGATTTCCCCAGCCGTCCTTATCATGGTTGTAGTTGGGCCCCCAGCCATCGTTCACATCTGCAGCAGAAACACCTCCATAGTAGATTTGATGTTTGGCGCCTTTCTTAGAAGTGCCCGCTGCATACTCATGGACGTGTTGAGTGTGCTTATCGTTGGTGACATATCGTCCGTGGTTGTCATAGTATCCGCTATTGTACCCGTTGTTCGCGTTGGAGCTGCTGTTGTATCCGTGAGTATCCGCTTTCGAACTGTTGTACCCGTTGTTCGTGTCCGCAGCTTTGGGGTTCACATTATGAGTTTCGTGATTGTTGTACCCGTTAGGAGCATTACCTCTCTCACCTCTTTGAGAAGTACTATCGTTAACATCCTTAGGTAGGTTCAACGCAGCGGACAGATTGAGCGTGGTGCCGATCTCTTGCAATTTTTTATGAAAGTCACCGACGATCTTACGCTCTGCAGCACTTAGTGGCTCATCATTCAGGGATTTGTAGAGCGCTGAAATGTATTTGTCCTGCTCATGAGCTGAAAATAATTGATCGTCTTTAGTAGAACCCTGGTGTCCAGAAGCATTACTTGTATTTGTCCCAACCGAAGACAGTAGTTTGTTCACTGCAGCCGCGGCAGCTCGGCTGATGTCGTCAGAGTTGAGGCTCAGATGATTTTTCTTGTTTTCGGAATAAGAACGCTCGGAAGTGTAATTGTTTGTTTCGGGACGCCGATCTTTCGCATACGCAGCTTGCTGGTTAGAATGAGCACCTTTGTGAGGAGGATAATTGTGGGCCCCACCTTGGTAACTATTGTAATTGTCTTCGTAGCTGTTGTCATAATGGTTCTGCTCCCAAGAATTCCCGCGCCCATTTTGAGCTCCTTGACGCATGTTTCCCCCTCGATTGCTGGCACTAAAGTTGTTGCTGCGGGTCATTGACAATTCCTCGGACGTCGTCGGGTTCCACTGGTCATCCTGAAAATGCGTCGACGCCGTTTGCTGCTTGGCCAATCCTGGTGGTGCGACTCGCCCGCCTTTAGTACTCTTAAGTGACCAAGAGTGATCATTTTGGGAGGATGAGGCAGTCTGGAAGCTGTCTTGACTCATATACTTCGAGTCTGCTCCTCCTTTATTCATAGGATACTTCCCGTTCTTATCAGAACCTCCTTTTCCCCCATACATATTCATCTCGTTAGAAGAGGCATTCGATTGATGAGAGGCGTTTTTGTGCAACACTTGTCCTTCTGGAGTATAGTTGGACGAGGAGCCTTTGTTGTTGGTTGGAGGCGTACCAGAATTAAATTCATTATTCCAATAGTTTGGTCCGTTCGCGGAATTGGTGTTCTGAGCGTTTTGTTGCCAGTTGTGGTTCGAGGAATCATAGTCCTCGTGCGATTGTTGATTGTCACGCCAATTCAAGGAACCGCTCCTCCCTTTCTCATTGTAAGAATTATAGTTATTAGAGCCTTTCATGTTAGTACCGGGAGGGGGATAATTGGCGTATTGATGCGCTGGACCACCCTTCATAGTGCTGTTACCGCCAGAGGAAGATCCTCCTTTCTCATAGAAACCTCCAGGCCCCTTTTCGCCCTTGAAATTTTCGCCTTTTTCGGGCCCCTTCATGGAGAAATTCGCACCATGGTGATTGTTGTATTGAGTGCCTCCTCCTCCGGAGGAGTGATCTTTCGAACCCTTGCCTCCATAAGTATTGCTCCCGTTGTATTGTGGTCCCCCGTGGTAATTACCACCGCGAGAAGAATAGTTATGAGGATGGTCTTCCCTATACTGCAAACTTCCTGCCGGATTAATACCAAGCGCTGCCAAATTCGCATTCGTATGTCGCTTTCGATCCCAATACCTGAGAAGAAAAAAGGAGGTCCACCGAAACATCAAACTACAAGAAATCTCTCTCAGATCACATGCACTCATCCTAAACGAACCACATCAATATGTTTAAAACGTAAATATAGACTCCTCAAATTACTAAAGGCAAATTAGTAAAATGGACTGAATAGACTGATCAAATATCAGACTCTATTTATACGCTAATATAGACAAATCAAAATATTTGACTCTCTATAAAGTAACTACGTCCTATACGCTTATTTATAGACAAATCAAAATTTTGAGTCTCTAAATTAAGTAACTACGTCCTGCATCGTTCCTCCTGCTCCAGAACGGACTTCAACGGTTCATCGAACCAGAAATTGTTGCAGGATTCTTTGGCGCTCGAACTCGAGCCGTACGCAGCGCGAACGTCGGCGTAGGTACGCATGGATGTAAACCCAATTTTCAACCCTTTGTGGGACCAATTTGCGAGGACGACACCGTTCATGAGTTCGTTGTAGCGAAGGAGAATATCCTGATCCCGAAACACGGCGAATGCGAAACCCAAATTCTTGTTGTGGACCTGGGAATTTTTCGATTTAGACAATTTGACTCAATCGACATGTGTCAGAAGTGCCGGAATGAATTTATCTTCAGTGACTTTCTTGGGCTCAAAAATGTATTTATAGAAATTTGTTCTATATTAAATATTTCACATTAAATTGAGTCAATTTTTATCGATCGCACGACTGAACCAACATTTTCTCGTCACATCGATCCATATAATCACTTCAAAACTCAATCCAATTATTTAAGTATTAGAATCCAGCCAAAATCCTGTACTTTGGAATGGCTCAAATTGAAGAAGCGAATCATCTTCCTCACGAACGGGTGCAAACTCACTTTCAATAATTGCAGAGGCACCGGAACGTTCGGGACCAGATGCGTCCAAAACCCTGGGCACATCTTCGGTACGTAACTCGGATTCATAGGATCGAAATACGCCGTCGTCGGCACCGTGTTTTTCTTACTCAAAGCGTGGAGATCCGGCAGTCTCGTCAACACCTTGACTTCGTTCAGAAAACTTTCTTTCCTTTTTGTGTAGGAGTCAACTGTTTCTTCCAAACCAAAGACCTTGCGATTGGCGCGCTCTAATTCTAAATTCGCGTCTAACAATGTAAGCAATTTGGCGTCGTTCTGCACCACGTCGTTGGCGAACAGCATATTCGCAACGGCGATCGCGGAACAGCGATTCGAGATGTTGCGGAACTGCACGGTCAAACGCGTCGGTGAATCATTGGGGTCGATTGGGCAGAAATTGCGCGAACGATTCTCACAGTGGAAATCTGGACTAATATGATTGTTAGTAGAAGTACCGGGCCCCAGAGATGAATTGTTAGGACCGCCGTTCTTTTTACGTCCTTGAGAGTCTTGAGAAGAAGTAGTACCTCCGGCATGATGACGTCGAAATCCCTCACGCATCGTAGAAGTTGCCGGTGAATTGGAAGAATTTTCCTGCTGATCTTCATGCGGATTCGACATCGTGTCGTAATCGTACTCGTCGGGGAGATGATCTTGGTCGCGACTAGAATATTGATTCTGTTCGTTGTGTTTCTGAGCTTGAGCACCTCCGACGCTTTGGCGACCACTCATCTTCGCAGACGACGAGCCACTCAGACTTCCTCCGGACATGTGGCCAGAACGCTGTGCAAGAGTTCCGTTTTTTGGCAGTGAAGAAAGAGAATTCTGCGTAGAATAGTGGCCGTTGATGTAATCGTCTTCTGGATAGTTAAAATTAGATTGATGTTCCTCAGATTGATGCCCTTGCAAATGCTGTTTATCAGAAGATCCTCCTTGACTTTGATTCATCTGATTCTGATTGTAAGAGCCACTTTGTTGAGTCAAATTCTGCAGATGCATGACTAGTTGTTGTTCGATTTGATGGCGGTCGGCGCTGCTATTATTTTCACCACCTTTGGTGGTGATCAAATTCGTGTTTTGGAACAACAATCCTTTCAAGTCTTCGATGAGAGAAGCGGTGGATTTGTCTTGGGTGGAGGAGGTACGATCATCAGCCTGCTCAGTATTTTTCTCAGCATGCACATTTGCCGCACTACCATTAATGTTCTCGCCGATCAAAGAACCGAGCAGCTGTTTGACCTTGTCGTTGGCATTGTTCATCGAAGAGGGAGGATTTTGACTATCAGCCGTTGATGTGCCAGCTGTCTCTTTTTTCATCGTAGAAGTTTCATCCTCTTGATCATGCTGAGGAACGCTCTTCTCCGGCATGGGAGAAGGTACCAAGAATTGCTCTTCAGCACCAACGTCGGACTTTTTTTCGAAATTTTTGTTCTCAACATGTTGACCCTCTGTTGTGGGAGATTCGAACCCGTAATTATTCGATGGATCGACGTGATCGTCAGCGGGAGCGTCTTTCTTTTCACTACTGGGAGAAATTTCCGCTCCTACTTGCTCGCTGCTGCCTCCCCCAATACTGACACGAACATCCTCTCCCCCCACTACTTGCTTGGCATCAGTCGTTAGACTCCCGGAACCACCGGCTACTTCGGGCCCCTCCATATTATTGGTAGAAGAAGGGTTTGGGGTTTTCGGATTGTCCTTTCCCACAAGAGTATTGTCCCCTCCTACACGAGTATTTGTGTCCCCTCCTGTATTGAGATTGAGATTATTGCCCTCCATAATGTTGTCTTCCATGCTGATGTCCAAGAACGTCGAGTGTCGTCTCGCCTGATCCTCTACACTGTCAATGATATCTTCGGATTTGTCGTGCACGATAATCAGTGAGGAAGATTGACTACCAGACTGACTTCCCTGCTGAAGATGTTGGTCCCCGCTAAAACTACAAGAATTTTCAATATGCAACGAAGACGTCGTAGAGGAATTGTCTCCTGAAGAATGCTGGGAAGATGCGGCTGAGCCCCCACCAAGCAGAAAACTGTGGTCGCGGGAATCCGACTCCGCAGTGGAGAGAAAACTGGTCTCACAACAGGTCGTGGTACTGGCGCCACTACGATAATTATCCGAGAAGACTTCCGAGGCACTTGGGTCAGCACAATTAATATTTTCACTAGATGCTTGTACTTGTAGTCGAGATGAACTTTGTTGATCTTTGATACTAGTAGTGTGGGAGGTCTCTTTCACCGAAAGAAACGAGACTTCGTGAGAAACCTCGTGCTCTTCTCCTGAACGAAACTTGTCTTGATGTTTTTCGTGCTCTAGAAGATCTCCTGAACGAAATTTGTCTTGATTAGGCTGTAAAGAGAGATGAGCCATGGTGCTTTCTCTCTCTAGAGATGTCGGGAGAGAATCTTCGGTGTGCCTTCTCTCCGAAGATGTCGGAAGAGATTTGAAGCGGTGTTTTTTCTCCGAAGATGCCAAGAGAGACGTGAGCCGATGAAGCGATCTTTTTCCGAGCTTTTTGAGACAATTTTTAATCCATCTACTATCTAGAAAACCCTTGAATGCAAGACTTTATTTTGGTCTACTTCTTGTGTCGGACAATGTATTTTGGCATTCAAAAATTAATCTGATAAAACGTATAATCAAATTGTATGCAATCCATCTATCGGTGACAACTTCTGTTTTCATATTATACTGAAATAGAAATGTCACTCACTCGAGGAATAAAAAATCAATTTTACAAACCGAAATGAATTGGCAAAATATCACTTGATCATATTAATCGTTGCTCTAACAGAGAGACTAGGTTCCTTACTAGCAAATTGTCCAGAGCATATACACACCCTGAACTTGTTCATTCACAGGATCCTAGGCTGTACCACAAAATGATCCTCCGGACCGTAGACAACTCTAACTAATTCAAGAAGACTGATAATCACAAAGCTCCAGAGAAGCCAATCGTATGAGTCGTTCAAGAAGCCTCCACTAGAGATGTACGTCTACCTCCAAGGAATCTATGAGAGGTGTCTACTTCCTATTCTCAAAATGAAGACGTTTCCTCTATTTTAAGTGCCTCGTCAGAATCAAATGTCTCCTCCTGATTCAGCAGTTTTAGTAGAGAGTGTCAAGTAAACGAATTTATAGCAAGTCAACTACCAAATCGAATAGACTGTTGGATGACGACAGTTACTGCACACGTCGTAATTGCCTTGCTATTTAGCGAAGTTATTGAAGCGAAGTCATTAAACTTCTCACCACAATCGTGTAAATTTTTAGGTGTCAAGTAGAGATTCTTTTACGTAAATAGTCTAGTATTGAGGTATAGTAAATCTATGCACGGACTTCAGTACGTAGAGTACTCAGAAGAGTCCTCAAAATATTTATATTCAAATTCTATTCGGGCAAGTTGTAAATTCTATTCGTTCTTTGACATGAATTGCCTCTGTATAATATTGAAGGAGTGATTTCGAATTTTGCCCTGGGAAATGAATGGAGATTCTAGATTGAATGTTTTTGTCGAGACTCAGATCAGAGAATCAGAGGATGTAAAAAATCCAACAATAGTACCTGGGAAAGATTCAGCTGAAAATGTAAAACGAAATCTCAGACTCTGAAGATGATCTCGTCACTGAGACGAGGCTGGTCTAGACAGTTAGTACACCACAAGAAATGAGAATGTAAAAGATGAACAACAATCCCTCTTCACAAGATCAGGAAGGTGCGCTGAATCAATATATTACACGGTCAATGATCGTCAATTGAATGTTCATAGATTCTCTGGTGACACACACAGCAAAAACACATGTCTTCTTCGCAACACCTGTTGTAAAACTAAAAACCTAACTGTAGTTCCTGAAAACTTTATTATACCAGTCGAAACATGACACTTTCCTCGAATCCCGTCCTACCGAGTTCAGATTGTATGAGTTTCTTTATCAATCACCTATGAAGACATGACTGCGACAAACCGATCACACTGAATATACTGTTATTCATGCGCGTGGAGATTGTTCACATGAATGAGGAGAATTGCGTCGGCAGATTCTGTACTATACGCAGGTGAAAAAATTACGAGTAGAATCGAAGAAACACTGGGTTCGAAGACCAAAAGTTCAGAAGTTTGTAAAAAATAAAGAGGCTATCAGATGATGATAGACTGATCGGAACTCGAGTTCTGTTGCCCAGCTCGAAGAAATTATGTCCAGTCGGTGAAGCATATCGCCTTCCTGAAAATGATCGCGTGAAGATTCACGCCACTGTGAAAAATCGAATAGATCGATACATCGATCTGAGATCGCATATCAGTAAATGCACTTAATTCTGTCTAGCTGTAAAATAACTATAATTGTATCAAGTATCAACAGTGTTAGTGACTTGGTGTAGAAAAATTAAAATGTAGTCTTAATCTAGCTGTACTGTTTCAGAGTTATCAGCTCGAAAATTCCAATTCAAATTGAGGACCAAACAAAAAAAGGAAACAGCAGTGAGCTGTTGTCCTAGTTGGTCTTTTGTCCATTGGATTCGAGAATTGGAACAGGCGTTGTGTGTTTGATCGGCTGCATTCTAAGATGAATCACTCTCCTCATTCCTCGCTGCTGCTCGGCTCACTTTTCGTGCTCCTGCTCGGTTAAATACTTTTGCTTGAACAAGTGATGAGACCTGACTCTCTTTATTTCCCGCCAAATCTCCGACCCTGTAATGAGACACTTGGTCTAACCCACTTAATATGTTTCATCTGATCTAGATTGAACACTGCAATATTGACTTTCAATCGTGGATAAGTGGTGATTCGAATACCTCGAACCTGTCCGCGCTGGCGCCCTTGATGATCCTCGCACTGTTTGAATGACGACGCTCGAAACCACAATGTCCTCTGGCTGAACACATTCAGACGTTCTCCTCTCGAACAGTAACTCCATCGACCGCAATATTAAATCCAGACATAACGAAAACCAATCCTCCTCGCTGTCCATGAAATCAGTGTATGCCGGGCCATCGCGGCTTTGGTGGTACAATCACATTATGACTGTAAGTAGAAAATCTCCCAATGCTCGAACAACTGCACGGCGATCGAAGCAGAACTTGAGAACAAGAAGGGCTCAATGAACGCTTGGTTTTATTTTTTTCTCGCAGAAATAGACATCACCACAACACTCTCACGCATGTAATTAATATCCATTCATTTCCACTCACAGATTCCTGTTCCACTTTTCGAAATCCACTCGTACTGTTCATAAGATCTGGGCTGCCATTACGTAGTATTCGGTTCTGCTCAGAAATCACGACTAAAAACGGATTGATACACTCGCACGCCATAAGTTCATAGACATTGTTCGCAGGTTGTAATCACAACAATTATCATGTTTTCGAGAAAGAGATTTGCTTACATGCTGATGCTTGAATATTACACGACGAGATCAAAATCAATTCAAATTTAGTGCGGACGCCATTGTACTAAGAAACTAGTCAAGATTGTATTTGGAACTATGATAACACGCATCTAGAACCAATAGTGTTTTATCGATCGAGAAGGATGGGCCAACGATGTTCACCACGACGACTGGTCAAATACACTGGACCTCTTGATATATAATTGCATAATTTGTTCCTTGCAGTTGCAACTACTCTTATGCTCTGTCCAGAATAATACTCAGCCGGTTGGTGAAAAAGTACTGAAATTGATTTATAGTGGCTGATTTGCAATGTCAGAATAGGGAAACTAGTGAAGAGGCTTTATATAATCAACTTAAAAACTAAACACGTAATGAGCTTGCCATAAAATCACACGATAGGTATCTGTGCAAGGACAAGAACAGCAGCCATATACTGACATGCTTTCGACAGGAAATGCTGACTGTGTAATAACGAGTCTTTTATATACGGGAGGGGGATGGAGCTTGTTCAATCCGGTGTCAGCTCCATACTGAACCACTGATTTGGGTCTGTTCGCTAGTCACACACACACTGTCATTGATTAGTATAAAAAAGAGCACTCACATGTGCAGCTGCCGAATTCACTGGTCCGTGTCCAAAATGTCCAAAGCTTCGCTCACACGGCTTCTTTGCTGTGTGAGGGGGCACAGCAAAAAATTCGTTTGTGCCAAGCCGAACTTTCGTGTTCCGAATCCGATTCCGAGCTCGATTCGTCTGCGTCAGGTTGCGATTCGTGTTCCGAATCCGATTTCGAGCTCGATTCCTTCTGACAGCAGAAAACTTCTTGAATCTTCTGCAAACAAGGTTTAGTAGGTTCGGGACCAAACTCCGCTGCGTCACGTTGCGATTCAGATATTTTCTCCCAGAAGTTGTTGAGGTCTGGCTTGGTAAAACGATCGACTTCCCAGCTGTCGCGGGGCCAGAGTTTTGATTTCATGAAACCGCAACACCCCGTCTCCTGTGCGTCCTCCTCTCGCAACTCATTCATTTTCCGACGAATTTTGTCCTTGAGATTTTCATCTCGTTCCCACAGATTGGCGTATTTGAAAACTTCTTTCGCTATGGCGTTACTTTTGTGATCTTTTGCCACCTGCAGGGCCCTGCAAATGAAATCACCATCAGTACGCCACACCGCGGACGTGCCTTGATGCGACATTGCTGTCTGAATGATCTCAGGATCGAGCCGCAGCACAGGGTCAGCATTTTCCAGGATTTCTGCGACCGCGCTGGGGTGATCTTTGAGAAGACTTTTGATGAACTCGCGATCTCGGCGTAATTCTGACGAGGCAAAGTGCAACACGGATTTTTGATTGTCGGTCGTCTGAGAGTCATCCGCCGGTTTGCATTTTTGCGCAGAATAGAAAGCCCAGTCGCAAATTTCACGGCTGCCGCGCATGCTCTCAGAAGCATGCCTGAAGAGCGCAGGATCTTTCTGGATGAAATTCTTTATATCCCGGAGCACATCTTTATTAGAAAAAAGACCGATGACTTCTTTCATGAAACTGTAATCACCACGTAAGCCATATGGAATGTAGTCTATGACGGTTTTTTCACTGTGAGTCAAAATGCGCGCCTTCATGAATTCTATTCTGAATGTTGGATTGTCACGCAAGGGAGCGGGGAGGCTACCAGGATGCGTGATACTGTGATCGGCAGCAATCATCCGCGCGACTTCGGGATCCCCCAAGAACACGTCTGGTGAGAAAAAAGGCAACCAATAATTCCAATCCTTTCTCCCTGCTTCCCACCATTTCCTTTCGCGAAGGAATTCTTGGAAAAAATTCTTGTCTGCGTAGATCTCCTCGCTGGCGTAAACCAACGCTGGAGCGATATCGGCCCGGTCTCGATCAAATTCGCTTGTTTTAAAGTTGTGAACACTTTGATGCTCTGGCCGCTTTTTTGAGTCTGGAGCACAAGCCTGGCGTAGAACCTTGATGTTGCCGCGTAGCTCTGTGGAAGCGTATTGCAGAGCGTGTCCTGTGTTGGCGACAGCTTTCAGCACAACTTCTATGTTACCACGGAGTGTAGTATCTGCATATCGCAAGGCCATGCCGTCAACATCAACGATCTTCCACATGAAATCCTTGTCGGTGCGGAACTCGGGAGGAAAACAGTTAGCTAGTTCTAATGTCCGATTCGGAACTGTCGAATTCTCGTACTGTGTAACAAACTTGCACTTCGCTTCCTTAAGAAAATCTTCATCACGACGAAGATCAGGTGTAGCGTACTCGTATACAGAGAAAGAGTAACGCAGTTTCGGCATCATGAATTCCTTTTTGCCGCGCAATCTCTCACTCGCAAACTGCACGGGGGACACGTCGTTTTTGAGATTGCGAATGTGTTTTTCGAGAAACTCCTCATCTTCACGCAGTGCATCGGCAGCGAATTTCAGAGCGTAAGGGTGGAGGATTCCTGAGACACACTTTCGATTCTCTCGTAATATGCTGGGAGCGTGCTCGAGCCTGGCGTGATGACAGAAATGTCGGAATACAATCTGATCCATACTGCGCAACGGCTCAGGAAAAAGCTCCGGAGGATATTCGTATGCAAGAGAAATAGCTCGTTCTTTTAGTTCTGTAGGACATCGACATTGCTCAGGTAAATTTTTTTCTCGACCTAGTTTCTCGACAACCTCCGTTGGAAGAAAAACAAATAGGTCCAGAACCTTGCTCTGGACCGCAATCTTATTTGCCTTTACTCTGTTGATGACGTCACTCAGAAAAGCGTAGTCGTTTTTCAGCACATCAGCCGCGTACGCGATGTATTCAGGACGTTTTACGATGACGTGCCTCATGAAATCTGGATCGGAACGTAGCCGCTCGCTGGCATGTCTCACATCACTCCAGGTACCTGTTATCGTTTCACCGTTGACTGCTGCCAAAACAATCTCTTCCGTATCCTTCATAATATCCGATGCATATTGCAATGCAAACTGGAACATGCAACTGTTTTTTGTAGTTAGAGCTGCTAGAACAACTTCTTTGTCGCCCCGCAATTCAATGGCTGCATATTTCAAGGCATTGGGGACTCTACGGACTGCCGCCAATACGACTTCCTTGTCACTCTGCAATTGAGGGGCTGCGTATTCTAACGCCAGCCCATAATAGGAGACTGCTGCCAAAACAACTTCCTTGTCATTCTGCATTTCATGCGCTGCATGTTTCAGCGCATGCCAGCTGTTGCGGACGGCTTCCAACACGACTCTTTTGTCTTTGCGCACTTTGTCTCCTGCGACGCTCAGGAGATGCTGTTCGGTCATATGATCACCAGGGTGTCCACTTCTGCATACGAACCACCCACTCCGCCGCGCGTTTTTCAACACGAATTCCGGGTCATTCCGTAGCCGCTCACTCGCGTTCTCAAAAGGCGCGATGCTCTCACGACTATGCTTCCGCATCAAACCAGCTACAATCTCTTCATCACCTCGATATTTCTCACCAAAACTCGTTGTTAAAATATCGTCTGCAGCGTGGACATCAGGATCACCGGAAACGATCTTGGAAATACGCGCACGTACATGATCCGGAAGCGGAACCTTGTGCATATCGGAGGCCTCCAGGAAAGGCAACCATCCCATGCCAAACGTGAGAAGGATGTGGGGCTTTGCGCACGACGTCCAGAATCGAGGAATGTTCACCATCTTGGGCAAGACGTCCGCACTCCGCAGATTTGTTGAGATTAAAGACTCAGGGAGGAACGCTAACGAAACAATGTGTGTACAATCTTGTTCTGTCGTTTCTTTTTTTTATCGCAATCAACTCGTAACTTGGTAGAATGGATCACTAAGACAATCCGCTGCGATCACCTTTACAGCTTCGCCAAAAATAAACAGGACGATATCACAACGCACTATCACAAACACGTATGTCTTCAATTCTCGATAAACGAAAGAAATACTTCTAGATACAATGGTTGTACTGCTCAACTATCGGTCCAGGAGGACACAAACTCACCCTGAATTTTCTGCTGGCAAAACAAAATAACAAACGTGTTTCAATGGAGAAAAATAATCACATGATCTCCCTCTGACTACACAAAATCTTTGCACTGCATGCAACCGACAGCATCCGGATAAATCAATCTCAATGTAAACATGATGTTATTAAACCAGCTATGGATGTGAATTTGAGACTGCGCAATGGCAATGTCGTTTCGCTGTGTCTGGACTTACGCAGAGACATGTCTCTGAGATGATCCCAACAATGCTGCCGTCCCATTTGATAAAATTAGCGTGTTATCGTTTGTCAATAAACATATTGCCGAGTTTCATTTTTTCACCCACATTCCGTGGATGTGCACACATAAACTGGAAATTGAAATGCGCTTGTTTCCAAAAATAGATGCCGCTAAAATTTCACAGGACGATCATCACGCAAACTAAATATGAGATGAGACAATTTGACAATGAAGAACTGCCGTGATATTTCGTGAAAAAACAAACAACTGACTCATGCCTCTCATAACTCATCTTCATCACTGGCTCTTCTCAGATTCTGCCGCGTCTCCTCTCGGAAACACAACGAATGACTTCGAAGAATGATTGCATTTCTGGACTACAGCTACACTACGCTCGATCTGTGTAATGCAGGATAGGTATTCAGCTCACTGTCCTCTGAACGACGATCCATCTGCTCACACGACCAATCCGATGCACCTAATGTCGGGACTAACGGTACTTACCTGAATCTGATGCACCTTGACGTTGTTCTTGCTCTAGGCACACGATGGGAGTGAGGCCGTGATTCACATGTGCATGTGCCTGGTGGATTCCCCAGGACTTGTTCTGTAATGGGCGCACTTTGCTCCTCGCGAGCAATGCAGCCACACGTCTCGTTGCGACGAGCCACTCAATAAGATCGCTGAAAAACGTCGGCGACACCTTCCTGCGGTGTGAGTTGGAGAGTTTGGTCGCGGATCTTCTCCTCCCCGGCCTTCTCATTCATCAGCGGAGCAGGTGCGATAACTGGAAAGTTATGATCCAACGCGGCAATATAATTATCCAACGTGGTAATGTCATTCATCCAGCGTGGTATTATCGCTCATTCGGATTGCAATACAATCCTGGATCCGCCAGGCGGGCCAACTGCGATTTGCAATGGTCGACCATTCAATAAGACCGCTTCTCCTCATGTATCGTTCCCGCGCTGACGCGTGGCGCCCATTGTCTCGCAGCGGCAACTGCCCAACGCCCGTGCACACATCCCTGCATCTCTCTGTAGTACCACTGAGAATCGACAGGGATAATTCACATGCAGGAATCAATTGCAAAACTCCTGATCGACCCACTTTTGAGTGAGTTACAGGAGCCTCCGGTCACCATAGTATATTTGTCGCTGGTGAAAAAATATTCACGACCTCCGTGAAATCAATACTTCTACTCTGCCCAGTGTTTTTTGCGTGACTTTGACCTGAAGAGGACTCGCTCCTTGATTGTCAGGATTCTGGCCAATCTCGATTAAAAGACCGGTTTCGATGCATCGTACGCGCTAATACAATGACGTGGAAAAAACAAATGAACTAAGATGAATAACTCGACTGCATCAATATGCAATTATCTAAAATCATGTACCGTAGATATCAAATGGGCAAACGCCAAAAATCAAACCATCGACATTCTTCAAGGCAACCTCTTAGTTTCTGCACGTGCAACCTGTCACCCAAAAATCGCTCCCCACTATGATCTCGATCAACCGACCTCAAATTTTTCTCTCCATCTCAGGTCTCAAATCGTTTCGCTTCCACCATCACGTAAACAACCCGAAGGTGTTTTTCTGTTCTCATCGCACGGGGCTTCGCCTCCGCGGGCTTCATATACGGCATAGATGAGATTTTTTCCTTATTTCTTCTCTTTTTATTTTTTTCTTGGGCTTTTGACTCCCTGCGAACACGAAAACTTTCTTGCTCGCGTAAAACTTTTCTTTTACGATGAAAATCGACAAGAAGAATGAGTTTGCGTCTACACAATTTATTGAATACGTAATCTTTGTGTGCATCTCACCTACCCACTATCGTCTCGGATGAATGCTCGTACTCAGAATGCATTTTAAGGCCTTAATCTAATATAGATGATAGCTTTGAAGAATTCAAATAGACGATAGCTTTGAGTAATTTATTGCCTGCTTATATCGCTCAGAAACGACGATTCAACGACTAGCTTTGAATAATTAAATAGACGATATCGATAGCTTTGAAGAATTCAAATAGATGACTATAGCTTGGAAGAATTCAAGTAGACGATAGCTTTGAAGAATTCAATCTTGACTTGGTTTACTTACTTCTACTGTTTTGTTTCCGAATTAGGATACTAAATCTGTTGTAACAAATCACTTCGCATACATTTGCATTTTGTTTAGAGAAATCAATATAGATGATATTAGCTTGGAAGAATTCAATCTTGACTCGGTTTACTTATGCTGTTTTGTTGCTGATCTTTTGTAAGAAATAACTTGGCATACATTTGCATTTTGTTTATAGAATTCAAAATAGATGATAGTAGCTTGGAAGAATTCAATCTTGACTCGGTTTACTAAAACTGTTTTGTCGCTGAATTAGGATACTAAATCTGTTGTAACAAATCACTTCGCATACACTTGCATTTTGTTTAGAGAAATAGATGATACTAGCTTGGAAGAATTCGATCTTGACTCGGTTTACTTGTACTGTTTTGTTGCTGAAGATAATATCTTCTGTAAGAAATAACTTGGCATACATTTGCATTTTGTTTAGAGAAATTTCATGATTGAAATATCGATCATCTCGATCAGACTGCTGACCAGCTCGCACTTACGTCTCGACTAGAACAATAGAAATGGTAAACAAAAACTTGAAGTTAATCAGAGTATAAGAATCATTGGTTCATTCATATGTTCAAAAATACACCTGTCTTTTACTTGATCTTCACCGTTCTTCCGTGCAATATAGCCTTGGCGTCACTCATTCATATATCCATACGCTGCGGTAATGCATGCAAAGCTCAACTTCGCAAGGAAGATAATGAGCTTGATCGCTACGAAACATGCCCAATACACGATGCAGCCCATGACTCGCACGCAGAAAAAAATGGCTTCTGAAACCATGTCGTCATCGTTGTGCTGTGTATTCGTCGGACTCTGACTTTCCGTGGTCGGGATAAACGACTTCTTGTCGGCATCATACGCACCAAATAAATGTACTTCCTTTTCGGGATTCGCTCCGATGAGGAGAAAGATATTAGGATGCAGACTTTTCGGCATGGAGAGAATGTGCAGACTTGTTGTTTTCCGAAATCTTTGCCGAAACGGGGCCAGACTACATTCCGGGTTATCGGGTATGCAAGAAGTAATCGTAAACGCCTTGTAATGCTGACGAAAGCCCGCTGGTAATGCATCATCTCCTTCGAGAATGTTGTTGATGGGAGCATTAGAGTTGACATAGCGCGGTGTGGGATCTTCTTGACCATAGCTCGGACTTCGTCCGGATTGCTCGCAAAGGGCAAGAGCCTCTGTCGTCTTGATCAACTCCTGCGCGGAAAGTTGAGATGCACTCCGCGGATCGCACGCAATGACGGCACAATTGGATTGAGCATCTTCTCCTTGTTTCGGAATGGACGTACTTCCATCAGTATGGTCTTTGCAACTATCATACTTACGTCCAACGTAGTAGAACCGGACCGCAGGAACAGTCGTGGGGTAGATATTGTCGTTTTCCAACAAGATGTTTGCCGTTTTTCCTGATGGCGGCTTGGTGAGGTCCAGTATCATGGGAAGGCTCTTTTCCACAACCACATTTTGGTTCTTCGGTTTGCTGATATCTGCTATCGTAGCAGGATCATTTTCCACATGTGTCTTGGAGAGTTTCGCGCACCGAACGTAGTAGAACCGGACCGCAGGAACAGTCGTGGGGTGGATATTGTTGCTGGTAATAGATTCGGAATGGATCAGATTATCGATTGTCGATTCGCATCGTCCGCGAGGGATCATCCCGTCAATCATGTCTTCCGACAAGAATGGCATTTCCATGATAGATGCGACAGAGCACATTTGTGCCTGAAGTTTTGTTTTTTGATATTCTGCTTTGTAACTGAGATTGATCTACTTTGGAAAAACTACCCAATTCACTTCGCTAGCGGCGACTAACAAACAGATGTGCATTAGCATTACTGAAAATTAGCCACAAATGAAATAGTCACATGCAGTAAAGTCAAATCATTCTCTAGGTGTGAAACATATATCATACCTGTGCCGTTTCGCATTGAGTAGATTGAGTAGACTTCAAAACCGCATCGCTCACGATATCGATCTTCGCACATGGCCACAATTCATCTTCGCCAACTATTGGGTACGTATTCGGAATGTTTGGCAAGTAGAGACCCTGTTGAGATGGGATATACGGCGTTCCAACTGTACCTGCGACGAGAGTTCCGTGGAAAACGTCTGCGACACCTTCCTCCGATGTGAGTTGCGCGACTTGGAGAGAAATTTGATCGAGGGCATCCGTGTAGTACGCATTCAGATTCACCAGAAAAGCGTGTCTAATCGCGAAAAGCTCAACCACGGTATCGGCCATTCGATTACTGTCATGATCCGTCAGTATCCAACATCCATCCACAACTGGCATTTTCGAGACTTTGTTTCGGACGTCTCTCGCCGGATTGCAATAGTCGACCGACATGCTTGTCTTCTAGATCTGATCTACTTTCAAGCTGCAATGACGCTGCTTCTTTTCCTCTCCTTGGAACAATTAGCTACCTGCTAATCAATCTTTGAAATTCGATACGTTTTCCTTTTGTTTTCAGGAAACGATGTGATTTCCCAGAAGAAAAAAAAGAATCTATGTGGTACGTGTTTGAGAGAGGCAGAATTCGTTCTGAAAATAACTGTAACAAAATTGTGAAGGCTTGAGAGCAGTCGAGACGAAAGAATCGAATCAAAACTGCGTGAAATTTTTTGTCCTGGTGCGAATTGACATAATGAGAACGAATGAGTGTGTGATAAATAATCTTGTGATGAAACTGTCCTGGTACGGCCCAGGTGGATGTAAATATACCCAACTTGTGTCTGACACAACGACCATAGATACACAGCAAAAGTACAAAACATGAATACACTTGATCTACTTGAGCATTGAATCTGGGCACACGCGACGACTACCCTTGGCTAGCGAAAAAAACAATGCGTGCGACGACTCTCGCAAAATTTATTTCATTTTCATATCATGAACTCACACGGAAAAAAAAGGTCACTCGCGAAATATGAATATTTCTCTCAGCATGCATCAATACAAATGATGAATAGACTTGAGCACTACACGCGAATCGTCGAACACTCACTCCTACTCTTGAACATCGACGGAAAGAAAATACGCGCGACGACGACTCTCGCAGAACCTTCATATGAGCTCACGTGGAAGTGCAGACTTAAGATCTCTCGACACCGCTAAAAAATTGAAGGTACTCATTGATTGTCGATAATGGGATAAAAAGGATCTTCTTGAACGTGTCTGAGTCTGAGAAAAAACGTAGATGCCAAGACAGACAGTGCAAGGGTGCAAAGGAGGATATCTGGCGCACTATCCGCTGGAGGATCACAATCAGGATCACATGTCGATCCGATGCTCCGAGTTGCGAGCTGCGTTTTCTTTCGTGGTCTGCCTCCGGCCGTCGCTTTCTCTCCTACCACGATCTCAGGCATCTTATTCTCAACTGACTGCCGCATGTGATCTCGACACTATGATGACAAAATGTGTGGGTGTAGATATGCACGTGTTGATTTGACGACTGCATGCCCTGTCCGCACAAAAAATATCTATGGCATTCCTATCGGGGGAACGAAGGTTCGAAGGTTATCTGCTCCCAAAGGGAGATACCACTAGAGTCATGTCTACGCTATGAAAATCCTGCTTTAGACATAACAATTTCCATCACTTGAACAATGTGTACTAATATGGCTGAATGCAAGAGAAGCAAGGTGCACCTCACGAACAGAATGCCTCATGACAATCATCAAACGCAATCCTCTGAGAACGAGCCTTGCCTGAGCTCTCCTCTTTTTTTTACAACATAAGATCACAAGCTCCTCAAGATCGTAGCAGAGTTATAAACCGCGTTTCAATGCAAAGTTGCAAAGAAACGCTAAATCAGAATCTGATTTCGAATCGTATCCGCTTGCAGTCTCCATCTGAGAGAGATTCGAATCCCCGAGAGAGATTCAAATCGTGAAAACATCGTTCTCTTCTGAATTTCATTCTGAGTGAAGTTATAAATATAGCACACTAGGTGACGCTGTGGTCACCAGACACGTAGTTAGACACGAGGACTGTCGCCTGCTAGACACGGTAGATACGATTAACTTGGAGTCTTTCTTCACGTATAAACGGTAGCCTGATTGCATTTCGAGACATCTCAATTCTTTTCTGTGTGATTTTTGCCGCTTCATTAAGTGTTCTTGATGTCACAGCATATTTGGCACATCTGAGCGCTTGCATGTGAGCGTGCGACTTCTTAGGACGTGTAAGGTGCAGAGCTGCCCTGCATGCTACTTCCCTTTATTTTGGAGTTCCTTCAGTACCTGGTTCGCAGCTGCAACGACTTCGCGATTCACCTTGAAACCCCGCCTTAGTGTTAGCCAACCTCTATTTCTATCTTTGACTTTTTTTACTCTGTCCGCCGTTTCTTCCCAGGTTTTCTTCGCTTCTGCGTATGGCAGTCTTTGCAAGAGTTGCTCGAGCACCTCAGGCTCCACCCGCTCGACAGCATACTGCACAGCAGTTGACCCGTCATCGTCCTTTTCCTTGATCAGGTCGATGATAACTTGCGAATCTTCGCACTCGAAATCCAACAGCTCTTGAATCCGCAGTGTCCTCTCGTCGTGCGCCGAACGCACAGCAACGTGGAGCGCAGTCTGTTTATCGAATCTGCTACCGCTTTTCCGCATGATAAATTTCCTTCGCGACTGCTCGTCGCGCCATGCCCCCCGACTTAATAGCGCCTGGACCATGTTCGGGTGTTTGCCGGTGGCAGCAAGATGTAACGCGGTGCCTCGAGAACTAGGGTCAATCATGAACATCTCATTGGTGTCCATCATTGACATCAATCTTTTTGCTTCGTCGGCATGTCCCGCTTGTACGAGGAGACTCAGCGCAATCGCTCCGTAGGAGTCAACTTTATCTTTATCTTTAAGTGGAGGTTGAACTACGGGATAATCTTTCTTCTTATACTGGAACTCGGATGAAGGTGCCAACAGTATCTTCAGCACCTCGACGTTCTTGAATCTAGCCGCAATATCAAATGCAGTTTCGTTTCTGTACGTTGTTGTCTCCGCGCTCTCAGTGGTTCTTTCGTGAATCAGGTCGACATCAAGGCTTTTTGCGCGTTCCAAAAGCATGTTGAATATTGTCGAGTGCGCATCAGCCCTAGTAGGAGGAGCGGTTTCCCGGTCTTTGACAGCACTATGGAGAGCGGCTTCCCGGTCTTCGACAGCATGACGGAGAGCGGTTTTCCCATCTTTGTCCTTTTGCATGATCAGCGTGCGTCCATTGTCGTCGCCAACACGTGGATCCAACAATGCTTCCACGACTTTCAAATGCCCACCTTGAACAGCGAGATGTAAGGCAGTTTTCCCGAATGTGGGGTCACACTTCGTCCACGTCTTATCCCCGACGTTCACCATCTTTTGCAGGAGTGTTTCCACTGCATGGGCCTCTCCTGCTCCTGCGAGGCATCGAAGGGCTTTTGCCCCACAGGAATCCGCGTTGTCGTTCCCTCTTAAAGCTCTAATCCTGGTTAGTATCTCTTCATATCTAAAGTTGTGGGTAGTAACCAACAGCTTGATCAGGTCGGGATTTATCAAATCCTTCGTCTCAGTGACGACTTCGAATGCAGTTCTGGCCTGGGGATTGGTGGTGTTGATCAGATCAATATCGTCGCGTAACAGGTTCGTCATCTCGTCGACGCCTTCTCCAGTCGCTGCATGTTCGAACCACTCCTTTTCCCGCAATTTCTGCAGTTCCTCAACATACGCGTTTTCCTTCTTCAGCGCCTCATCTATAATTCCAGCGTCTGATGCCCGTGCAAGACTCTGAGCAGTGGCTCCTCTGTTGTTCTGTGTCTCTGTCCAGCTTTGCTTCACTTCTGCGTATGTCTGTCTGTGTCTCTGTTCATGCAAAAGTGTCTCGACCAGAAAACGGTCCCCCTCGTCAGCAGCCCAATGCACAACAGTGCGCCCGTCATTGTCCTGCTTACTGATCAAGACTCGTAGACTTTCAGTGCAATCCTTCATCACTGCATCTGCATTCAAAAAAAATTGCAGTGCAGACGAGGAACGTCCGGGAAAGACAGCACAATGCAGAGCAGTTTGGCCTTTTTTGTTCGTTGTGCTGATCAAATCGACCCGTGCTCGTCCGGCCGTGTCACTTTTCCATGCATCCGAATGAAACAATGTC
>JACKZZ010007336.1_pt1 | contig 36894 bp, 36 predicted proteins | sample 8027871 | NCBI WGS metagenome assembly JACKZZ01 (sample SAMN15724774, study PRJNA655200) | protist metagenome | isolation source: fluorescence activated cell sorting (FACS) single amplified genomes of... | place: USA: West Boothbay Harbor, Gulf of Maine | collected 2000-07-19
AGTTGTCCGCTGCTGCGCCAGAGTTCTCTACTGCACCACCAGCAGGTCCCGATGCTGCCATCACCTTTGCCGGGCTTTCTGGCTCTGGTAACGGGTTAAACGCGTCTTGCAAAGCCAGCTGCCCTTCTCTTGTCTCCACGACCCGGGACACTAACCTCACCATCGGCGCCACGGTCAGCATTCTTTCCCCGCTCGCGGAGTGGGTGCCCAATCGTTGCATCCACATCCGCAGCGTTTCCCACTCTTCTAGCGTAGACTGCGGGAACAGTTGCTTCAGCTGCAGCCACATTTTCACCGCCTTTAACATCGGAACCCTTTGCCCGAAATCGAACAGTTCCTCCAGTAGTTTCAGCGTCGAGTGATCGTGTGTATGCGCGCCGATCTTGTTCAAAAACGCAAGGTATTTCGTCAATAACTTCGCGTAGTTCATATTGCTATTGTTCGGAGGGACAAACGCCGTGTTTTGTTGCTGCGCGGAGTTCAATTGCGACTGCGGGATCACAATCGGGTCCCGGGCTAAGTTCGCGGATTTGTACCAGATCCCGACCTCTCGGATTAGGTTTTGGTACGCGGAAATTTCGTTGTGGGAAAGCTTTGTCAGCTGGATGGGCGGCGGTTGCTCCGGTTCCTCAGCTACGACCTCTGCATGTTGGTGATCTTGATGTGGGTCCTGATCCTTTGTCTGATTGTCTTTCGTCTCTTTTGAGGACTTCTTCTGCTGCCCGTTATTTGCCGCACCACCTCCATACAGCGACTTTAAATTCGCTTTCAATTCCTTCGGTGGGTGAAGATTCGGGTTCTGCCATTTGACCGGCTGATATTTCCGAAGTCTTGACTCCTTCTTGTTTTTCTCGTGAGAGTCTTTATTTCCACCAGGTCCATTTTGATTGTCCTTTTCCTGCTGCATTTTCTGTTGCATCAACGTCTCGGCCGATTGTTTGATCTCTTGCAACGAGGGCCCGCAGAGGGCCCGGTAGAGTGTCACCAAAGCTTCCGCCTGGTGCAACGCTTGGACCTCGTTGTGCATGTCCAGCTGCAACTCGTCCGCGATTCTCTCACCTAACGCCGTGAAAAACACCGACTGCTTCTTTCTCTTCGCGCGGGTAGTGAACTGTAAAGCGTTGTTGGTCGTAGCCAGCTTGCTCGGATCGGCCGCTTTGTTAGGCGTTTTGGAACTATCGGCTTCTTCGTGTTCTGCGGTTGCACCTTCTTGTTGTAGTTCTGGAGCACCGCCGGCGAGTTGACTGTCGCCGGCTTCACCTTGATGCTCTTTATTTCCTGCGGGCGTCGTTGCAGTGACAACACTAACATCGGTCGGAGAGACGACAGTTGCTTTCTTCACAGCTGGAGAGGACGCCACTGCTGTTGCTGATGCTACAGGAACAGCTTCCGCTGAAGCGCCTCCTGCTGCTCCAAGAACAACAGCCTTTGGAAGATTCGGCGACGCGGCTCCCTGCACCGGGCTGGAAGGTTTACTGGGGGATTTCTTACCACCAGCATTAATGTTCTTCTTCTCGTCCTTTTCCTTACTCGGACTTCTAGACGCACTTCCACTACTTCCTTTCTTATCGCCACCAGCATTATTCGCTTGTTCCTTTTCCTTCTCCTTCGAATCCTTACTCGTTCCTGCAGCATTTTTATCACCAGCGCCAGAACTTTTATCTGCTGCTCCACCGCCGGCGCCAAATCCCTGCAAAGACTGCTGGACCCGGGAAAAGGTGTTCTCCGCCTCGACTTCATCCTGCAATGCCGTATATGCATTGCAAATATGTCTGGGTCTGGAAAAGTGCTGCAACTTGTCATGCTAAATCTGAATCATACAAAAATCTGTGTTGCATGATTACCAAGAAAGCTGTTCACTTTTGAAACCGCAGAGAGGCAGTTTCTCATGCGGAAAAGGCATGGTAAAGATCTCACAGAATCTGTGATGCTAGGGCATGCATCACAGACCTCACACGTCATGCAAAACGTGCATGACAAACCTGGCAATCTTCCAGACCCAGACATTTTTGCAGTTGATACCGTAATGGCTTTTTTCAGCCCGCCGAGTTCCTCCACCAACTCCAACAACCGGACCAACAATCCCCGCTCCTTCTATCAAAAGGGAAAATCCCCCCTTCCCATATCGAAAACGAAATTTGTGATGCTGTATCTGAGTACACAAATCGACTCGTAATGCCAGAAGGCCACGAGCCGCATTTGTGGCCTCGTTTGCAGGCAATTTGTCACGCTGTTTCCCACTTCCAGTTGCTTTCTGTCATGCTGAAGGCGCAAGGCTTTCCCACGCCAGCCAGCACTACACTCCGCATGTCTTTCCTCCTAGCATGATAAAGCTGATTTGTGAGCACAAATCTGCATCACAGATTTCCGTTTTGGTATGGGGAGGGGGGATATTTCATCTTGATACCTTCTCCTCCGTAATCAACGGCGACCCTTCCAACGTCTGCAGGGCCAGCGTCTGCGCCTTCACCGATTCCAGCGGGACGCCGCGGAGTAGCCAACAGAAGGTTTCTGACCCTCCGAAGAGTTGGAGTTGGTTCAAGAGCGCTTTCAACGGGGAAAACCGGGACACTCGCTGCCATCCGAGCCGCCCGCCCTGGTGTTCCTGAATGGAAGAAGAGTCGAGGGGGGAAGCGTTTTCATTTTGGGATGTGCTATTCGCGACGTTCGTTTGTCCCATGTAGTCAATCGTCGTGGTCGCTGTGTTCAAATTCAACTTGACACCCTTGGTCGTCTTTCCGTCCTTTTTATCCGAATTGTTCAACGCCATCAAATATGCACTGCAAAAGTATCGCACTCCTATAAATGCATTACAAATTTCCTCAGCACGAGAAATAAAATTTGTAATGCGGATTTTCCTTGAGAAAGAGATTTCGATTTGTAATGCATGATTGCAGTACGAATACTATACTTCTGCACAGGATATCAAAACCGGTTCCCGCTTTTTCGCGTTCGGTGACAACGTCGAGGATTGATGCGGGTAAATCGATTCCGAGTTCCACTCGGCTTTGGTGACGAATTTCTCGCTTTCGTCGTTCGTCATATCAAATGCAAAAATGTCTGGGTCTGGAGACTTGTGATGCTGGGTGGCGTCTTATGATGAGGCTACAAATGCTGGCTCAGCATGACAAGTTTCTGAGTTCCTAGGTGTTCTGGCCTATTCTGCATGACAAACTGCGCTTCTGCATCACAGAAAAGCGGAGCTCTTGGGTAACGTGCATGACAGATTGAAGAGTCATGCCAGACAAGCATGACAAACATGAATTCCTCCAGACCCAGACATTTTTACAGTTGATACGTCAACGGTAAAAACGACGCTTCTTCAAAATCTTCCTCGCTGGATTTCACTCTCCGTTCCTCCACCCCCGCCGGCTTCAACAGTCCGCTTCCCATCTTCACCTCTGTCCGCGGCGAGCTGATTCGGGGAGACACCAATTCCGTGTCTAGATCCACTAAGTCCCCCGGCTGTTCCCCCCCGAGTAACTGTGCGGTCTTCAACGCCTCGACGCAGAACAGAAATTCCGCCAAGTCCGAGCCTTTCACCGACTCTGTGAAAAAGGACGGTCCGCGGTTGGTTTTGTTCAGCCCCTTGATCACCTCTAACCAAACCGTCCAGTGGTCCTCGACGTTCTTCAATGTGAACTGCCGCTCAATGATGTTTTGCAATTGTGAAAACTTCCCGTTCAGAACGTTGTTGGGTTCAGCTTCATCTGGCAGATCTTGCTCGGCGTCGGAGGGCTCAGACGGGACTAAAAACTCGACCACTGTATCGTCGTCTTTTAGAAGTCTTCCCGCTTCGTTCTGGTCGTCGATTTGGGAGATCGATTCCAACTTCCGGCACTGTTCATTCTTCGTCAGCAATTTCCCGGTTTTCAAATCCCGCATGCAGGAAACGGATAAGAGGCGCGACCTTCTGTCTTTCGAATTCGCGATGCCACTGCCCTTGTAGATCGCCGTCATGCCGTCTTTTATCGGGTCGGTGAGCGACATCCGCAGAAACCGCATGCCGGTGAGCCGCATCTCCTTCAGGATCTTCATGCAATTTCTAAAGGAGTCGGTAAAGCCGCAGAATTTTTCCTCCAGCTCCTCTGCGTTCTCGAGGAAAAATTGGAATTTCTGCTCGGACAAAGTCTCCGCGAACTTCGCGTGGTCGGGGCAATTCGTGACACGAACAATTTCTTCACCAAGCTTGAACGTGTTGAGCCAGTGAACGGTTGCGACCCGCTGGATCAAATCTTCGTCAAACTTCTTGTAGGTTTTGATACTTCTATGCGAAGAAGACGTGTGGAGATCATCCTTCTGGAGGTAGTTGTTCTGGGCGTGCGCGTGACTATTGTATTTGTGAAACACGTGGTCTAAAATTCGGTGAAGGCTGTTCTGTTCCGGTGACAACTCCACCGGTTTTCTTTCTCCTTGTTCCAAAGCCGTCTCGTAGTCGTCTTTCGGCAGCAATTCTTCTTTCGAGAGTTTCACGATCAGATTCATGTACTGAAGGTTATTGACCACGTCTTCGAAAGCGAACCCGTTCTTCCTTAGAAACTGGAGAACGATGACCAAGTCGGTCAACCGCAGTTCCTCCGTTTTCAACAGGGACAAAAGGCTTTGAAGAGCGGATTTCTTCTTCGTTGCTGTGCTGTTTCTTGTCATGCTAGAAGTGGGGGGAGCTTTGCTGCTATCATAGACCTGCTCCACACCATTAAACGCTTGCTCGATGGAGGCCGGGAGGTTGTCTTGCGATTCGGAAGAGAAGAGGTGCTGATCTTTCACAGAGGGCTTGACGGAAATGCTTTTGGCGCTGTTTGTGGTATTGTATCGGATACGCATTTTGTTTTTCAAAACTTGTTGCACTATAGCGAGCGCCAATCTTCATGATCTTGCAACTGCTACTGCAAGATGATGCTGCAACGATGAACAAACGGAGCATAAAACGCGAGGAGCTACTTGTAGAAAGATCTAATTAGTATACCAATAGCAATACCTGTCTCCCGCCACGGCGTCTTCGCCGGCATCTTGTTCACCGCTCTGCTCTCCTTCCTCCCCCTCCATCTCATCATCCTTCGCCAATTTCATTTCCTCCACCTGTTTCCCCCGGTCACGCTCCCACCTCTGTACCAGAACTTTCGTTTTGTGCTTGTAGTCCTTCAAATCTGTCACTTTGAACGGCTTTTCGAGGAGTTGGCTGGGCGAGAATTCTACTTCGCCCGCTTTGTCATTCGAGGACTTCTTCGCCGCTGTTTCCTTCAGCCAATCCTCATGGATCTGCACGTCCTGCACTTGCTGTAACAGATCCCACATCGCAGGCAGCTGCTGCACGTCCGGGGCGATGGCGCCGATCAATTGCACAATTTTCAGAATCGGAAAATGGTCGTACCCCGTGCAGAACTTTTCCAAGTACCTTGCCGATTTCACGATGTCCGTCCCGCCGCCGAAGAACCGGCTCGCTTTCTCGACTTCTATGAAATGCAAAAGCATGATCGTACTCGTAGTCTTGCAATACAAACTAGCTCAGCATTACAAATGGACTTTGTCATGCGGATTTACCTTGAGAAAAAAATTTGTAAATGCATAAATGCAATCACTACGAGCACGATACTTTTGCACAGGATAAATTCAAACAGGCTGCAGTTTCCGTTGGACAGCTGTCGCATGAACAGCTTGGCGTCGCGGAGAGTCTCCTGGCATTTGGTCGGGTATCCCACGAAAAAAGTGGTACAGTTAGTACGCATGTGTTGTCAATTCAGCAACACAAATTTTCATTTTCTCTGCATGAAGAGAGAGAAAACTTGCAATGCAGAGATCATAGGAAAATAAAACACGTACGAAACCAATGACGCAACGCTCCTAAGCATTTTGTGCATTACAGCGCTTGTCTCTGTTGCTTGCTCTGCAACACAATGGGTAACTGTAACACTTTTTTCTTTGCATATCGGGCCACCGGTGTCCAATACGAGGGTTAGCGCGTCCCGGACGTAGTCATCGTTCAGCTTCATCATCCTCGGTTCGGATAAGGTTTCCAATAAAGGAATCACCCGCTTCGGCTTGCACTTCTGAACCTTCAACGCGAGTTCCCGAATACCCCCTTTCACTAAAGACCCCTGCTCCATCAGCAGCATCAAATCCCGCAAGGGCATTTGCTCTTCTTTCCCCTGAAACAATTCCCGGTGGCAGTAATCCAAAACCTTCCCGGCTTCCACGTAGTGGTCGAGTTTCATTTCCGCGTTGATCGTGAGGATTTCCAGCGCCCGCGCCATCCCGCACCAGAAAACGTTGCCCCGTCTTCCCTTCTCCATAATCTTGTGCAACTCCGAATTCTGGCTCGTCTGTTGCGGCGCAACCGCTTCTGGGGCAGGCTGCTGAACAATCGCTGGCTTCATCGGAGATGATGCTCCCCCGGCGCCAGAAGAGCTCGCCGCCTGCGCCTGTTGCAACTGGGACTGTTTCTGCAATTTGGCCATCATCGCTGCCTGTTTTTTCTTCAGTTTCGGCCGGATGTTTGCCGTGTGGAACCCTAGCAACGGTTTGGTCCCGCACTGGTCTAAATGCAACAACAGCTGCACCGCGATCTGCTTGTGCTGCAGCAGATGCCTCTTCGTGTCCTGTTTCAGCATGTGGGCCTGCTATGCATTGCAAATATGTCTGGGTCCGGAACAAGGTTGGAACTTGTAATGCTAGTTTTCCATACCTAGGAAATCTGTATTGCGTACCCAACAACAGTCGCGGCGTCTTTTATACATGCAAGCACGCAGTTTATTCTCATGCGGATTGCCCATGAGAAAGCGTTCTGGGAAGTTGTCATGCTAGGTCGCATTCGCAACTGTTTCCATTATCCGCATTTTGGCATCACAAGTAGTTTCCAGATGACCCATACACTTTTGCATTTGATATCTGCGGGTGCGGGACGATCTGCCCGTTCGCTAGCATCTGAAACGGGCCGGGGGCGGTTAGGAAGGAATTCCAGAAATTGACCGCGTCCCAATAGTTGCTTTTGTCTTTCTCGACCTTCTTGTCCTTCTTCGCACTCGCTGCCATGGACCTGGTTCCGGGGTTGTTGTCCTCGAAGAAATGCACAAACTCGAAGAATTTATCTAATCCGCCAAAGCCCTGCACTTCGTTGATATGAACTGCAAAAATGTCTGGGTCGGGAAGAGTGCCAGACCTGTCACGCAGGTTTTCCATGACCCATGAGGTCTGGTATGTAGGACATAGCATGACAGATTCTATGAGAGTTCTATCATGCCTATTCTGCATGAGAAACTGCCTCTCGATTAGGTCAAAAGTGGACAGCTTTTGGCAATGACGCAACACAGATTTTTACATGGTTCAGATTTAGCATGACAAGTTGCTTTGTTCCAGACCCAGACATTTTTGCATTTGATAGTTGAGAAGTGCGAGCATTTCTTCCACTTTGGGTATCCCGCTCATGTCGTCGTCCGCAGACTGCTTCAGCGAGTTGAAGAACGTGTAGGCCCAGTTGAGACCGTCGACTTATGCATTGCAAATAAGTCTCTGTCTGGAAGCATGATGGAACTTGTAATGCTAGTCGTGCACTCCTGTATGATCTGTGTTGCATGACTAACAAAAAGACGCTGACGCCCTCTTTTGTCATACATACAAAAGCGCAGTTTCGCATGCGGACTGCGCATGAGAAAGCGTTCGGAAAACTTGTCATGCTTGACTGCATTGAGAAGGATTTCAGTCATCTACAATTCAGCATCACAAGCTTCCAGACCCAGACAATGACCTATTTGCAGTTGATACAACTTTGAGAAATTTGATGAACTTCTGGAACCTTTCCACCCGCACCATGGTGGAGAGCAAATCGTATCCTGTGCAAAAGTATCGCACTCGTAGTAATTGCAGTCATGTATTACAAGTCTTTTTCTTAAGCTAAATCCGCATTACAAATTTTCTTTCTCATGCTGAGGAAATTTGTAATGCATTTACACGAGTACGATACTTTTGCATTGCATAAATCGTGGTCACCGACGATTCCGTCGTTTAACAAATCGTTCTTTTTATTGTCGATTTCCGTATCGGAGGCGTCCTCGAAATTGGTCGGCGGGTCTAGGACGAGCTGCAGCAATTCGTCCAAGATTGATGCGAGCTTGGACTCGTCGAAGTTGTCATAGTCGTCGTTTAGCTGGTATTTTTCGAAGAGCAAGCTGTGAATATCCTTCGTGATGGTCGTTTCCACCGGGTCTTTCGTCAATAATTCCGGTATTGTTTGCAGATTCTTCAACAAAAACGGCGCCTGGTCGTTCAGATTAATCTCGAAATAGGGAAGTTGTAACCGGCAAGCGTGTAAAGACTGCGCGGAATTATTGTCGTCTTTATCGGAAAACAAGTCCAGCCGGAGCCGGCACTTCGCGGTTTTGGTGCTAGTCGTCCCGACCAGACCCGCTCTGGCCTTCTGGCCAAAGTCGATCAAATCATCGTCGTTCACAGTTGTTTTGGTGATGTTGGTCGCGTTGTCCAAAGCATCGGAATCGACGACTGATTTCCAGGTTTTGCCCAAAACCTGTGCTGGTGCTGCAGCTGACTTTTTGTTTTTGTCCGGATGTTCAGAAGCCGGCGGCGCCTGCTGCGCTTGCTGTTCAACGACATCCGCTAAACAGCCGAAGGACCGGAGAAAGGCGGACAGCTCAGAGTGGAGCTCCACTTGATCGGAGGTTTGTCCTACTTTTGGTAGTTTCTCATCCACTAGAGATTTCACGTTCTCATCGATAGCTATTCCTGTCGTTTCCGCCAGGGACACGACCTCTTCCTGGTCGTTAGTGTTCAGCTCCGCCGCGGGCTCCGGCTCGTCGTGAGGCTCCGCGACCGCTGTGTGCTCGTCCTCATCGCCAGGACTGTCGTGGTCATTTTCCTCGTTTGCATTGGACTCCTTTGAACCTTGCTGCGAAGCGGAAGTTTGTTGGTCTTGCGAAGTGGTAGTAGTACCAGTCATCTTCCCAGCGCTTTTCACGACCGGTGCAGCTGCACCAGATCCGATCATCAACTTCCCGTATTTGACCGCCAAAGCCGCTCGGCCCCCAACCACTTTCTCGACCAAATCTAGGAACAAATCCTTCGATTCTAGAGAGTCGCAGAGTTTTGTCAACTTCTGCACCAGAACCGGGTCAAGGGGGTTTTCTGGATCTTGGTCGACGTTCAAAGACCGTTTCAACAGCATCTTATGAATTGCAAAAGCATCGCATTCGTATAAATGCATGACAAATTTTCTCAGCATGATAAATTTAGTTTGTAATGCGGATATACCTTAAAAAAAAGATTTGTAATGCATGGCTGCAATTACTACGAGTACGATACTTTTGCACAGGATACATCTCCGTGTCTACCAGCATCGTCTCCGCCTCTTCGGTGATATCCAATTCCAACCGTTGCTTCGCCACCGCTTATCCTCTGTGAAAACGTCCCCACCCCAGAGTCTTCAAGTTGGGAATCTAGCAACACAAATCTTCATGCTTTGGATGCTGCGCATGACAAGTTTCCCTCTGTAGTGTAGTGCTGGTTGGCAAGGATAACCGCCTTAGAAAGCCACTCTCTCATCCTGTTTACAGCATTACAAATTCCGAAACACGACTGGAAATGCCCCTCATGGAACTGCACAATACAAATGCTCGCATCATTGCGCATTTGCATGACAACTCTGGGGTGGGGATGTTTTTACACAGGATACCGCTCTCGCCTTCTTCTTGCTCCCCTTCCCTCCCTTCGGCAACTGCGACGCTACCCGCGCCCGGATCTTCTCCCAGTTCTGCGCTTTTTGGAGTCGCTGATTCGCGTCGAGGTTGGCGCCCGCTAGGTAGACGGAAAGCGCTTGCTTGTCATTCGGAATTTCTTCGTAAAATTTTGTACGCGAAGCTGCGTCTTTGCCACCTCCGGAGGACAGTTTCTCTGCATGTTGTTTCGCCAATTCGGTGAAAACAGGCGAGATGAGTAGGCATTTCGCGGCGTAGGAATCTGAAAACATCCTCTCCGGTAGCTTCACCAACCGGTTATCGCTCCAGGGCATGGGTTGGCCAGAAATAAACCGGGCCCGGATTTTCACGGACACATAGCAGTCGTGGTGGTTTGCGATCAGGGTTTCGAGGAGTTCCCGGTTCATGTTGGAATTCGAGTTTTTTGTCCCGATGTGCTCCAAAACGACATCCGCTAGCACCAAGTTGCCTTGCAAAACCGTCCCGTTCTGCTGTAATTCCTGGGGGAGTTCGGCGAAGTTGCTGAAAGCGACAAATTCCGGAGAGCTTTCGTCGATCGGGTTTTGCGTCCGGATTTTGTTCCCGTATCGATCGGTGGAAAAGGAGTAACTCGGCTGTGGTTTCTTACTGCTGTAAAATCTCGACCTCGTCCCGTTGTATTTATTTGAAGACTTATTTTGCTGTCCGGCTGTTGCACTATTCGCGGGGAGACAAGACGACTTCGCGGTGGGTAACGTCCCGACGTGGGAAAACAGGCAACTCTATCGAATGTAGAAATGTCTGGGTCTGGAAACTTGTGACGCTGGGTGGCGTCTCGTGATGAGGCCACAAATGCTGGCTCAGCATGACAAGTTTCTGAGCTTCTAGGTGTTGCCTATCCTGCATGACAAACTGCGTTCCTGCATCACAGAAAAATGGAGGTCTTGGGTAACGTGCATGGCAGATTTAACAGTCATGCCAGACAAGCATGACAAACATGCATTCTTCCAGACCCAGACATTTTTGCACTTGATAAATTCCAGAACTTCCGAATTCGGTGTGGATCGGAGTACTCTTTATTCCGATCCCGTTCGAACGCGATCCGCTTTCGCGCGTCCGCCGCTGTTCCATCCGGGTCCGCTAAGCAGTACGGGTGCTCGTTGCCCTTATCCGTCCACAGCTGGATTTCGTATTGGTAGTCCAAGATCACCTGATCGTAGGAAACGTGCGCGTCCGGGATTTCTAAGTACAGTTTCGAATACGCTTTCTCGTAATCGGTGTGGAAAAATTTAATCCTGCCCATCTCCTGCGAGTTGTGCACTGTGTTTCTCGGTAAGGAGAGCTCAGAAAAATCGGACAACCCGGCGATGTCGGATTGCACAGCCGCTTTCAGAATGATTTTTGAAGACTTATTCGCCGGCGGGGTGGTCGGGGGTGGGACTGGTACTTCAACAGCAGGCTCCTCTGCTATCTGCGCCTTTGCATTCGAATTCCTTTTGCTGCCTTTCTGCGCCGCTCCTGCTGGTTGTACTACCAATTCCTCCCCCGGGTCGTCGTACAATCCGTCTTTCCTTACCCCATCCACCACCCCCTGGTCTTCCACCTTCTCGCTTTCTTCCGTAACGATGTGCATCAGCCAGTTTTATCAAATGCAAATACGTCTGGGTCTGGAAACTTGTGATGCTGGTTGGCGAATGCTGAGGACGCCACAAGTGACGGCTCAGCATGACAAGTTTCCAACTTGCTAGGTGTTCTTGCGTATTCCGCATGACAAACCGCGTTTCGACATGACAGAAAAGCGGGGCATGTGGGCAACGAGCATGACAGACTTTGGGTTCATGCTAGCAGAGCATGACAGACCTTCCATTCTTCCAGACCCAGACACTTTTGCAATCCATAAGTTTTCCGGCACCGGTTTCACCTGGATTAACACATAATCCCCCTGGATTTTGTGGTACAGACTCCCCGTCGGGAACTGCACCCAACCGGTGCAGGTGTTCGGATTGGTTAAGTGGGCTTTCTGGAACGGGTCGGATAATTGTTTTTTCGCGGACAGAAACCCAGCGTTGAACTTTTTCACTTTCTTTTCTTCCTCTAGTAAAACCTCCATCTCGTTTTCCTCCGCCACACAGTATTCCAAAACCAAGTCATCAAAAGACTCAATTTTCTCTTTCTGTTGACCTAAGCTGAACCCGCCGAACTTCCCCGACACCGCAGATCGCGGCATCCTCAAAGTCGCTTCCTCGGTCGAAATTCGGATGATTTCCGGTCTTCCCGGCGCCTGCGGCCTTTGACGCAAAGGCGGGATGATGATATCCGAAGCCAGACTGGCGGTGCCCTCGATGGACTCGGGTTGGGGAATGGACCCTGAGTGCGAGGAAAGATTCCCGAGCGAGGGGGCCTTCGACAAACTTTTTCCGCTTGGTAGCTGCAGCAAACCACCGGTTTCGAGCGTGAGGGAAGAGTCGAAAAGATCGGAATTGTTGTTCATCAAACCCGGGATGCTCGTCAAGCTGTCTTCTAACAGTATCCCCGAACTACCCGCGGCTCCCATCATTCCAGTATTAGAAACCGGTCTGTGCCGCGGTAAAACTGAAAACCTGTACGGCAACCCAGGGGTCAAATTGGAGACGTGGAATCGGCAAACCGGTTCGCACAGTTGCGTTTTCCCGTTCCACTTTGATTCGATCTGAAACCGGGAATGTCCGACCGTGCTGGTATTCTCCTCGAAAACATTCACCATCGGCTCCGCGCGTACCACGTATTCCGTGACCGGTCCGAAGTATTTGCTGTTAAATTGCTCCGTCGGGTGCACCGGGCGCCACTTCAGCTCGCAGGAGGTGGGAGTGACGTTTTCAATCGTCGGCCTGCCTGGTTTCGGGCCGTGAATTTGGTACTGCACGGGCTCCCCGATTAATTGGAAAAATTGGTTTTTGTCCTTGTATTTCTCCGAAACCCGGTCCTGGTTCGATTGGGTACTAGCTTCTTCCGCGATGATGGCGAAGGAGAACACCTTTTCCAGCGAATTGCTCGGCGGGGGGCACTGCATTGTGATCAGCCCGTCGAACTCGTTTTTCTTGATCTCCACTTTCGACCGAATTCTCGAGCTGTGGATCTTCGTGGTGGGCTGGGGAGGAATGACCGTGTACCCGGCGGGGGTATCAGGGATAATCTGCTCCTGCTGGGAGGAGACGACAACGGAACCGGATAAACACGCGAGGTAAAGTGTTAGGTACTTTGTTGCACTTCCTGTTGTTCCGGCTGTAGTCGTTGTTGCTTTCGGATTAGAGCTCGTTCTCGTCGTGAGGTTCTGGCTCGACAAAAACGCCGATCGGGGCAGATTGTAGGACAAAAACGCCGTTTCACCCACGTGGTACTTAGTCTGACTCATACACAGCACGTCCGAAATATCAACTGTAAAAATGCCTGGGTCTGGAAGATTCTGACACTTGTCATGCACGTTTTGCATGAGCCATGATGTCTGTGATGCATACCCTAGCAATACAGATTTTTTGAGGGCTTCTTGATGCGTATTCCGCATGACAAATGCCTTCTCAGCGTAGCAAAAATTTAAATTGCACCTCCTTTGGTACTCATGCAATACAGATTTTTTTGGCATCCGAATGCAGCATCACAAGTTGCATTCTTCCAGACCCAGACATTTTTACATTTGATACGAGACGTTCGTCGGTAAGTGCCGCAACAACGAGTGGCACGTCGGCAAGTCCCCGGCTTTCTTCTCCCGCAAGATGTCGTACAGTTTCGACACTTCAAACCCAGTCAACGGTGGGCTATCCCGTGCAAAAGTATCGCACTCGTAGTAATCGCAGTCATGCATTACAAATCTCGATCCCAAGGCAAAACAGCATGACAAACTGCATTTCTCATGCTGAGTGAATTTGCCATGCGCTTTCTACTAGTACGATACTTTTGCAATGCATATGGGTAGGTGAAGACCAATGGACCGTCCCGCGACTTTGTCATCTCGTTTACATGCGGACTCTGCGCACTCGCGGCCATCGCGGCTTGCGCGCCGGCGCGCGCGGCGCGACGCAGTTTGTTCATGTTGGACTTTAGATTTTTGGACTGAGTCGTCGCTGGTTTGGTATTGGAACCCAGTCCTGCTTTGGTTGAGGAAGCGGCAAGAGGACCTGATGTTCCTACCGCCGCGCCGGGTTTGGTGCCGCTTGTTTTCGCGTTCAGCATCGTATTTTCGTCCGCTGTGTCGGAAGTCGACTTCAGCAAGCTGCCCGATATGAGAGTGAAGACAACTCCCCCTCCACCCCATTTGAATTTGTATAGCATGAACAGCAATACAAACACGACCACAAGTGGACGCTATGCATGATGAGTTCGTGTGCCTAGTGTTGCTCGGGCTTGTTCATCCGGAATTTGTCATGCTAACAGTGCCGCAAGGAAGCGATTGGATTTGGGGTTTTGCATGACAAATGCGGGGGAGAGGGAGTTGTGCACTGACATACTCGACCCCGTCCGCATCGACCGCATTCGCTTTTTCTCGTACGAGACCCGACTGCCCCGGGTGAGGTAAATCCCGAAGATTTCTGCGGCAAATTCCGTTTTTAACAACGGCCGCCTCGGATCCAGAAACTTTTTCTTCGCCTGCTGTTTCAAGATCGATTTTGGCGACGATGGCATATTAGTTCCACGTTCCTCCTCCTCCTCCACCGCCAACAGCCCGAGCTTCTGCATTAACAACTGTTCCACTTTGATACCCGGGGGTTTCGCTATGAACTGCAAAAGTATCGTACTAGTAGTAATTGCAATACAAGTTCGCTCAGCATGACAAATGGAATTTCTCATGCTGATTTGCCTTGGGAACGAGATTTGTAATGCATGACTGCGATTACTACGAGTACGATGCTTTTGCACAGGATATTCGCGGCCCACAACCTGATCGCAAACTCTTCCAAGTCAAACCCATCCGTATGCATTGCAAAAATATCGTACTCGTACTAATCTCAATCATGCAAGACAAATCGCCTTACCAAGCTGACTCAGCATGGCAAATTGCATTTGTCATGCGGCGCTAATTTGTATTGCGATTACGACTAGTACGATACTTTTGCAATGCATAATCTGCTTGGTGGAACGATTGCAAATATTGGTTTGTGGACATTGCCATCTGATGCTTCAAATTGCGTCCCGAAGAAGAAGAAGTACTACGCATCTGCGTCGACAGCATATCAAATGTAAAAATGTCTTGGTCTGGAAACTTGTGATGCTAAAAGTGAACGAGAGTTCCACTGCAATACGGAGCCCAGCATGACAAATGTTTTGGGATCCTATGTGTTACGTGTTCCGCATGGCAAACTACGTGTTTGCATGACAGAAAAGAGGACCGCTTCGTGCCCATGCATCACAGATTCTTGAGTCATGTCAGACACGCATGACAAATGTAGGAATCTTCCAGACCCAGACATTTTTGCATTTCATACAGCAAGTACTGAAACAATCCCTCGCAATCCGCCCGGTTCATATCCAACGCGCCGCCGAAAACTTCGAAAAACTTATCAACTGCAAATCTGTCTGTGTCTGGACGTGTGCAGATGTTTGCAATGCAGGTTTTGCATGACCCATGAGTCATGGAATGTGGGGCCTAGCATGACAGCCGCGGTGAGGTCCTCTCTGTCATGCCTATCCTGCATGAGAAAAATCTCCTACGACCCACTTGGTCGATTGTGGACAGCTTTTGGCACTCAAGCAACACAGATTTTTGTATGATTCAGATTCAGCATGACAAGCTGCAATCTTCCAGACCCAGGCACATTTGCAATCCATAAAACTGCCATTTTTGCAAGTGCGGCGCCAGTCCGTTCTGCTGCGCTTCGACAGCGTATCAAAAGGGAAAATCCCCCCTCCCCATATCGATACGAAGTTTGTTATGCTGAATCAATTTGCGAACACGCATCAGGCTTGTCTTGCTGGAGAGGGCTGCAGGCTTATGCTCAGCCTGAGCGAGGGCGTTTTGAGCTAGGCGCTGAGCATGGCAAGCGTGTAGTCTCTAGGGCCAACAGCATCACGAACCGCCTGCAGAATGCGGCGGAGCCTGTGGAGTTGCGTTCTTGCAACACAGAGACGATTTGTGGTCACAAATCAGCATCACGAATTTTCTGATGCGTCCCTTTTCGACGATATGGGGAGGGGGGATTTTTTCTCACGATACAGCGGGGTCGATCTTCAGGTCGCCTTCTGCAGCGCCCCCGCCCAAATCCCCCTTGCTCATGCTGCGGTTGGTCAAGTTCAAAAAGTTCAACTTTTCAATTTCTTGCACTGGGGGAAGCAAATGCGGATCCGCACCCACGATGAACTGCTCCGCTTTGCTCGTGTTTTCGTGCACAATTTGGTCACGCCAGGTGAAAACCACCCTCTTCGTTTCGATCGTGTTGGCTTTTCCAGAGTGCGACGCCGCGGTGGTTTTTTTCCCGCCCTGTTTCAGATATTCCCCGGAGGAAAACAACAGCAAATTTTTCAACGACTGCACCCAGGACCCGTACTTCAACAACAGCCGCTTCCGAAACACAAACACCCCCACCTGCGGGGCGGACAGAGCGAGGAGGTGGAACCAGGTTTCCTTGGGGATTCCGTCGATCTTCCTGGTCTCAGTCCGCTGGGAAAAGTGCGTCATCTTCGATAAGCATTTCGCGTACTCGAAAAGCGCGTTTGCTTCGTCGTCCTGCACCTTCCGTCTCCGCGCCGCCAAGTGCCGGTACGCCGGGTCTTCATACGGGTCTTCGTGAAATGCCCAGCAGTTGGAGAGTTTCAGCGAGTCCTTGTTCGTTTCCACCAAGTTTTCAATCACCTGATTCCGCTGATCCTCCAGATCCTCCGGGTCTTGCACACTGGAACCGGGAACGGCGGACGCGAGAGTTTTATGGGACGCAAATATGTTTGGGTCTGGAAGGTTGGAACTTGTAGTGCCGGTTCTCCATACGACCTAGGAAATCTGTATTGCATAGCCAACAAAAGTCGCAGCCTCTTTTGTACGTGCGAGAACGCAATTTCTCATGCGGATCGCCCATGAGAAAGCGTCCTGAAAAGTTGTGATGCTGTGTTGCATTTGGAACTGTTTCCATCATCCACATTTTAGCATCACAAGTTTCCAGACCCAGGCATATTTGCATTTGATACATTTGGTTGACTTCCAATTCGGTGAGCTCCGGCTCCTCCTCTTCCTCAAAGTCGACCCCGATGTTGATCTATGCATTGCAAAAGCATCGCACTACGCAGTGGTAGTAATTGCATTTCTGCATTACAAATCTAGTTCCTAAGGTCAATCCGCATTACAAATTTGATTATGTAATGTTGCTAAGTCAATTTCTAATGCAATTTATACTAGAAAGAAGTACGATGCTTTTGCAACCCATATGATCTCCTTTTTCTTCGTTTCGGACTTGGACCCAGAGCGGCCGTCCACTTGAAACCCATCTTGGTCTTCACCAGCACCGTCGAGGAATTGCGCTCGCTGCTGTAGTGTTGTATCATCAACACCGCCCGGCGTCGCTGGCGCCGTACTGGTCGCGGATTCTTCGGCTAGATTCCGGTCGTGAACCAGTTCTAGATACGCTTTCACCAAGTTTTCCCGAGTCACAAACTCCTGGATTTCAATCCCCGCGGATTTGGCTAGCTCCACGTTGCGGCCGAGAGAAGTTGTGTTGTTTTTTCCGGTTTGATGTCCTCTTGCCGCTTTCGTCCCATCTGCTTCTTCCTGTTCCTCTTTATACTTCAAATCTTGAAACGCGGCTTCGAAGCTGTTGTATTTCTGCAGCACCATGGTTCGCAACTTCAGTAACTGGGAAGAGGACACGTCGCACAAAGCGGTTGCGATTTCATCCACGTGCACCTTCTGATTCGGCATGTCCGCTAAGAAAGCCGGCCGCCCCGTCAGCATCTTGAAAATGTTCGACAGAAACTCCCGCTTCGTGATCAGAAAGAGGTTCTGCGCATTCGACAACCCGTCGAGAGGACCACTTCCAGATTCCCCAGGGAAGTTGTTCATATTGTCCCCCTGCGAGTGAATCCGGTCAAGCAGCTGTGTTCCGTCGGCAGAGAAAATTTCCTTCACCTTCGGAATTTTCAAAATCCCGAGCTGCTTTTGCTCCGTTGGGAAAAAGGCCCGCTCCGCTAGGTCGACAAAAGCGGAGAAATGCACCATGTTCTGCTCCGACACGGCGGTGGTATTCGCGTTGTTCTTGAACAGAAGCGCTTCAATGACAGAGAGGATGCTGGTGCTGGATGACACAGACACTCCAGTGGACGCATTAACATCAAGCATCTGATCGTCAAGAAGTGGTGGTCCCCCAAGAACTGCTGAAGCTGAGCCCCCGCTTGCCGTGGATTGCAGCAAATTGTCCCGGATCCGTGTCATCAGCAATTTCCCCAAGCGGTTCACGGAGTAGCACAGCATGGCCAGTTGCCGTCGCGCTTCCAGTGGCGACCCAAACGACCGTGGCAGGCTGTCCACCCGGGTCAAATGTATCCCACGAAAAAACTGCTTCACTGTGAATATTGTGATGCATGGAATGGAACACAAAACGATTTGTCTTGCTACACAAGCAAGACATTGGCTTTTATAATTGTGTTTTCTCTTGGGAAGTGCGCATGGCAAATTTCCTGTGCCATGTGTAACAAACTTGTGATGCAGATCTTGCAAAATCATGACAGTGAAACAGTTTTTTACTGCGATAAAATGCACGTTCGGCGTGATCCGGTCCCCGGGGGAATAGGAGATCAAATCGCAAGCGAGAAACTTGTATCCTGTGCAAAAGTATCGCACTCGTAAGTAGTGCTTACAGTCATGCATTACAAATCTTTTTCTTCAGGTAAATCCGCATTACAAATCTCGTTTCTAATGCTGAGGCAATTTGTAATGCATTTATACGAGTACGATACTTCTGCAGCTCATAACTCGTGCATCAAGTTGTAGTGCAACACCTGGAAATAGTTCAACTGGACCAAATTCTGGAGAAAAAAATCTGTCGACGACAAGTTCAGGCTCCTCCGGGAGCGTAAAGCGTTATCAAAGAAAAAAACTGTGTCGGTGTAACTCTCTTTGGCTGACAGCATCACAAATTTGCTCTACATGACACAGAAAACCTGTCATGCGTGACTTGTAAGGGAAAACACACATGAAAAGAGGACTTCATGTTGGCTATCTGACATGACAGGTGTAACCCTTTTGCATGTTCTGCAACACAAATTTACACTTACACACGTTTTTTTCTTGCATACGCATGCACCAAAGGCCACTCGACCAGATTCGACTGGTCCTCCAGCCAGGGCTGCCACGGCGGCGTCTTCAACTTGATCCGCATCTTCGTGAGCCAGGATCTCAATTTCAACACGGATTTTAAAGATAACCGGCCCTTCTGCTCCTCCTCCTTCTGCTTCCGCTTGGCCTCCTGGATGAGCGGATCGTCTTCCTCCTCCGTTTCGAACTCTTCCATAGAATATCAAATGCAAAAATGTGTCTGGGTCTGGGTGATTCCGAGATTTGTCATGCAGTTTTTTCAAGCTCCCCCACGTTTGGAATGCAGGGCCTAGCATCACAGGTTCTGCAGCTCCTTGGTGATGCGTATTCTGCATGAGAAATGCCCTCTCAGAATGGCCACAAGATGGCATCTTTTGCACGTTCTGCATCACAGATCTTTGCAGGATCCGAAACACGCATCACAAGTTCGGGTCCTTCCAGACCCAGACATATTTGCATTTGATATAGAGGAGGTTCCGGGAGTGGACACGAGACGGGAATCCCGTATCCTGCGTAAAAACTTCCCCACAGCACCAGCAGAGTCAAGATGGGAAATCTGCTAGACAAATCAGCCAGCCTTGGCTGTCTGGCATGGCAAGTGTGCCCTCGTAGTGTAATCCTGTTTAGCTAGTTCAGAAGCATGACAGATCTAGCATAGCATGCTGATCCTAGCATCACAAACTCCAAAACACGAATAGAAAATGCTTCTCATGAGACTCCGCATGAGAAACTTTTTTGGCATGCAGAATTGCATGACAACTCTGGGGTGGGGACGTTTTTACTCAGAATATCCCGCTCCGACTCTTCATCCCCGTCCCGGGGCGAGATCTCCGCGTCGTTGTCAACTTTGTCGCCGCTCGCATGATCTTCGAGGGCCTCTAGCTGGTCATTCGCGGAGGAATTTTGCTCCTCTGCGTCGAGTGCGGCTGCGTCTACTTCGGCCGCCATGATGTTCTTGTTTGCAAAAGATTATTTGTAGATCCTTCTGCAGGGCGGAGGCTGGTCAAACAACAACAATAAAAAGACACAACTTCTTCTTTTTATTAACTTTGACTTTCCACCCCGGGAAATAAGTAATTCAAGCCCACCCTAGAGTTTTTGTTCTTTCGCCTGGAAAAAAAAGGGGCTGGTTATTAAGTAGTAAACTCGAGTGTAAGTTGTTCTTGTGTGTCGTCCAAGTATTAACTTGAAGACGACTACTTGTAGTGAGAGCTCCTGGAGAACAATGGATATCGAAGATTTGACTTACGGTTTTCCAACGTAGGCACAGTTCCTTATCCGTGTGGGTCAATTTTTTACAGTACAACACGTAACGCAACGAGGGACGACGGCATTGACATTGTCATTACAATACACGGGGGGACGATTACACGAAGGCGCTTGGACGACGAATTTATTCACCAAGAGCATACGATTTTTTTTTTTGCCCGTACGTTTGGAAAAGCTAGCAGACTTGTATTTTTTACGATATTTGTTCACGACGGACGAAGAGTAGAGGATCCACGTTTGACTTTGATGTCTTTTCTTGTTTCACGGAAACAATTATACTGCATTACGTTATTCCGATCGGAGGTTGGAAATCGTTACTTTTACGAAGTAGGACTCTAGTATCCAATGTCGTGTGCTGCTGCGTCACGTACTTTTCCTACGTTCATGTTCAACATCAAAAACGAAACTGCTACTACCACAAAGTTGCGCCACTGTACTATGTGTCGAGACGCAACTACTTGTGAGCGCCAGCGCCTGTTTATTCCCGTTCAAGAGCATGCAAAAGCAAGCGTGGCAACAATTTTAAAGGAGTAGCACAGCTGATACGAGGAACACGTAGAAAGGGAAGGTGCTAATAAAACAGAGCAGTTTATCAGTTTGAGTTTCAGTTCGCAAAACTTATGGATCACCACCTGGATGATCACCATCATATATATCGGTCAACAGATGAGCTGCTGCTCCAAGCAATAGATTGTCAAAAGACACCACACTACGCTTCTATCTCTCCTTGCTAGAAGTCCACCACAGCCACAACCTCAGCAGCAAGCACCCGGCCGAAAAAACCGCCGCGGCAAAATTCGCGGCGCCCAGAAACTCCGCATTGTCGACCGTTACCAGCAGGTGAAACGCCCAGGAAGAGCAAACGAACAGGCCGAAAAAATTCTGCGCGAAAGAGCCCATGTATTTATGAATTGCAAAAGTATCGCACTCGTACTCGTAGTAATTGCAATCATGCATTACAAATTTTTTTCTAAAGGTGAATCCGCACTACAGATTTTATTTCTCATGCTGAGGAAGTAGTTGTAGTTTTTTTGTAATGCATTTATACCAGTACGATACTTTTGCTTTTGCAATGCATAGTACTCCGCTTTTCGCAATTCGAACGCCTTGTACGCGTAGAACGCCGGCGAGCCCATGTAAACTAAAAAGGTTGTCTATCATTTGTAAAAACGTCCCCACACCATAGTTGTCATGCAGATTTGCAATGACAGGAAGATTTGTACTTGCGCATCGCCAGGAGAGGCATTTCTAGTCGTGTTTTGTAATTTGTAATGCTGTGAACAGGATGAGCAGATGGATTGCTGATGCAGCTGGCCTTGCGAACCTGCACTACACTACGGACTGCAACTTGTGATGCGTGACCCCCAAAAGTTCTAGGTTTGTGTTGCAAAATCCCCATCTTGACTCTGGTGTGGGGACGTTTTTACTCAGGATATTGTCATGCCGAGCAGCTGGAATAAAAGTTTCACTTCCAGAATGAGAGCGGTTGATTTGTAATCCTGATTGCCTTCACTCGCCCCGGAAGAGGAGTCGTCATCCGTCTCGTTGTCGACCCAAGCGGTCAGTACTGTCGGGTAGTCGATTGCTGCGGTGATGGTGAAAATCACCGTGATGACGAGCAAGTAGAAAACGAGAATTTTTGTCTGTCTTCCCAACTGTTCTTCGTATAAATCCATTCTGTAGCAATGCCGGTAGAGATAGACCCAGAGAAAGCCCGCAAGCGTCTGCACCGTGCAGGGGATAATCCCGGTACGTAGCCCGTCGAGGAACATGAAAAGCGTCCACGTCCACCCGTTGGCGCACTGGGCCAGGAACTGGAGAGGTGGGGTTTCGAGGAAGAGGTGATTCTGGTCTTCTTGTTTTATTTCATCTCGGGCAACATCATATCTTTCGCCCTCCTGTTCGGATGAAAAGCGCTGGAGATGTTGGTCGCTGCTTTCAACGTGGAACGCCTCCCCGGACGAGGGGGTCTTGTTTGAAGATTTTTTCGCCGGTGTTAAGTTTTTGGAGACGACTGCTGTTGCTGAACCACCGGCACGAAGAATATGGTGCTTCTGAACCTCCTCAAGCACGTCATTTTGAGAAGTTGTAGAAGTCCTCGTACCGCCTTCATCGTCTTCTTCCTTGACAAAGCAAGTGCGTGGTGGAAGTGCACCAATAGCACAGCCAGCAGCGTCATGGTTCTCATGATCCAACACCGCTGTCGTGCTTGAAGAAGACGATTGTTCTACGATCAAATCTTCCCCCGTGGCCGTGCTGGCTACAACTGCTCCTCCTGCAGATGTGGATGCAGCTGAACCAACGCTGATGCTGATCGCCTCATTTTCGCTCGCCCTTTTGTTCGGCGAGGAGAGGACGTCGATCACCGGATTATTCATAACGACGGCGCCAGCATGGTTGCTGGTGTCTTGTAGTTCCTGATGCGGTACTTGCTGCTCTATCTTCCTGCTGCTGCTGTCGTCTTGCGCTTGCTGCTCCACCTCCACCTGTGGTGCCTCAAGAGCTGCACTCCTGTCTGTATTCTCATGCTGCAGCTGGTGCCTCTTTGTGATCCCCGCACGAAGACAATGACAACGTGTTTTTTGGTATAATTTCTTGCTCTGCCTAGTACTTTTCGATTTCGCTTTCTTCCTCCTGACACAATAAATGCCGTAAAAAAGCTGGGCAGGGCCAAAGTAGAGAAATATGTATCAAATGTAAAAGTGTCGGGGTCTGGAAGGTTGGAACTTGTAATGCTGTCTCTGGATTCTAAAAAAATTTGCATTGCATGACCAGCAACAGAACTCCAATTTGTGCTACCCGGAGAGGGCATTTCTCATGCGGTAGAGGCATCACAAAGGCCTCTAAAAATCTGTCACGCTAGAGCATGCATCACAGACATCATGAGTCTTTCAAAATATGCATGACAAACCTGGCAAGCCTCCAGACCCAGACATTTGTACATTTGATAAAATGGGAAAACCAGCTATGACAATGTCGTAGACAAGAATTTGCCAGCGACTTTCAGACATGAGAGCAGCGCGGCAATGCTTGAAAAACTGAATTGTGTGGAGGTCTACGGGACGTCGAAAGAAGTAGAGGAGCTGCGACTGACAAGTACTACTTAGGCTCAGACGACATGCTACTTTACCTAAAACAGGTTGATACGTAGCCGGGCAGCCAGTGGGCTCTTGTCCTCTACTAGTTGTCCGAGTAGAAGCAATTACAGCCTTCTCTGTGAAGATCCAAGTTATGGTGAAGTAGAACTCTTTTAAAAGCAACGAATTCGTTCATCAGACAGAACGAGGTCGACAACTACTTAAACAGGTTTCTTTTCGAGACACGGAACAAGAACGATGTTTTTGTCGGACGAGGAAAATGCCAGAAAGAGCAAGTAGTACTAGTACAACTCCACAGAACGATCACAACGTACGTTTGATACCTGAGCATGACCACGCAGCAAGCACGACTGAAATAAAAGGAAAACGCTACGACAACGACTTGAACGACAGGACGATTACATACGATCTACAACAGAGCGCCAACAAGCAACGGCCATATCTGCGAACTTCGATGAATCGTCAAAAAACCGAAAGAAGGGCTGTGCGAGCGACGAGGACGAGGAAAATATGGGTACAACATCGTGGCCTTTTCCTACCAGAAGTTATGCTTCTGGAGATGAAGCACTCATCGGTCGCTTACAAGAACTTCGTCCGCTATAATTTCTGAATTTACTGTCGGTGTTCGCGTTATGGGTGTTCCAATGTGATGCAGGCATCTATTTTCATAGTTTTTTCTATAGCATTTCCGGTGCTTGTAGTTCTCGTTGCACATGGTAATGAAGTCGGATAACTTTTTTTCGAAAGCATCTTCTCGTCTCGGAGTACTGCTCTGTTGAAAAAGTCTTCAAGAGTCTCGAAGTGTTTCAAAAATAGGACACCAGCAACAAGAACCCGCAACAAAAGCTACATCCCGTAGACGCATGATTACTTATCCACCACGACTAGTCGCGTCACACGCGCCACACAACCCGAGAAATAGAATCCTCCACCCACCTTGCTCGTCACAAGTCTTTTCCCTGCGCGACTTTGGTTGCAAAGCTCCGCTTCTCGATCCAGATCAGGTGGTACCCAAAGTGTATGCAAGAAAAAAACTATGTGAGTGTAAGTCTGTCATGCAGAAATTGCAAAAAACTGTTACACGTGTCATGCTGGACGTGCGTCGTAAGCTACTTTCATACGTTTTCCACGTGCTAGCTGCGCATCACAGAAGATATTCCCTGTAATACAAAACAAATTTGTGATGCTGCTCTTCCTACAAAGTTACACTTACACAGTTTTTTTCCTGGATAAACTGCGTCTGCACGGGCAGTATCAAATGTAAATATGTGTCTGGGTGTGGATGATGCGAAAGAAGTTGAAGGACAGTATAGATCTGTGATGCGTCAAAAGGAACAATGGCGAAATGTCTTCCACCAATCATGCTACACACAAGTGAATTTTTCCCAAGAAGCCGACGAAAAGTTGTCATGGTCATGCCGCTGTGCCGCACAGTAAGAAAAGGCTCAGGCATGCAAGGACATCAAATTGTCTGCATCTTTGTGGTTCCTGACCAAAAGTACATATTTTTCACCCTGCGTAGGCCCGTTATCAAATGTAAAAATGTCTGGGTCTGGAAGAATTCGAGACTTGGTTGGTTGGTTGGGTAGCGCCTGTCGCCGGTGCAGGTCCCGCCCTCCATCGATTGCGATCCGGAGTAGCCGGAACACAAGGCCCTAGTGGCACAATCGATCGACGAAGCCCTTTATAACCAGGTCACAGTCATCCGGCTGCCCTGGAGTCATTCGCGGGCCAGGCAACGTCTAGGAGCTACGGATTAGGGATCTTGATGGGCGAGACAGGTCACGGCCATCCGCCTGCCCATCGAAGACGAGCCAGGTCACAGTCATCCAGCTGCGTTCACAGTACGAGCCAGGTCACAGTCATCCAGCTGACTGCATACGAACGTCTCCGGCGGCAATCATCGACGTGAACCCATGGGAAAAGCCGGGAAATGCCAAAGACAGGAACCCCCTGACACATGCCAACTAAACCCAAAAACCACATGTGACGACGTGGAGAAAGGGTAGACCCCGACTGGCTTACTGGTAAGCCCGACTGCCCCGCTGCGTGTTATTTTCCCGGGCAAATTTATTTATACTGAACCCCGGGCACGCCACCCGGAGACGGACGAAGTCCAGTTCTTACAAAACTCCCGCATAGCGGCTATCTAAATGGGGCGGGGTCAGTTGACCATCGAATTGCTTGCGCTAAACGACGATGGGTGGACCCCATGCAAAAAGCCTCTTTGGACTGCCCCTCTTGCGCTAAGACCCTTTTTCTATCTAAAGTTAAAACTACACTACTGCCGGGACTACTGCCGGGAAACTGTTACTACTGGGGCCCAGTCTGGCCCTTCTTATGCCGGGGAAGAGTGGCATGGCCAGGCACGGCTTGTTCTTTTTGCTGCCGCTCCTTCCGGGCCCGTAGGTCCCTCGGGGTGTAAGCGCCTTCTTGGAGGGCGTCTGCGCGCCAGACAATACCCAAGCGACAGGACTTGTCATGCTGCTTTTCCCTGACCCATGAGGTCTGGAATGCAGGACCTAGCATGACAGATTCTGCCTCTGCGAGACCTTATTAATGCCTATCCTGCATGAGAAACTACCTCCCGACTTAGTCAAAACTGGACGACTTTTGGTAATCATGCAACACAGACTTCTTTTGCATGCTGCAGATTTAGCATGACAAGTCGCAATCTTCCAGACCCAGACACTTTTACATTTGATACCCGTGCACCGTGTGCAACGGCTTTTCCGGATCGAAAATCACACGGTCAAATGCGGGCACCATCTATGCCTTGCAAAAATGCCTGGGTCTGGGCAACTTGTCATGCTAACTCTGGATACGGATAGTACAAAAATTTGTGTTGCATGAGTACCAAAAGGTGTCCACGTTTGAACAAGTTTTGCGGCAGTTTGTCATGCAGGATAGACATGATAGAGACTTCGCATAACCTGTCATGCTAGGTCCTGCAGTGCAGACCTCACGCGGCATGGAAAATTTGTATGACAAGCACAAGTTTGCATTCTTCCAGACCGAGACATATTTGCATTTGATACCATCTGGCCATAGGCAAAATTCCCGAGCGATCCGCCCTGCTTGCCGCTGGGGCAGGAAACGTATGAAGTGGTTGAGGAGGAATTTCAATTTTTCTTTGTCAAGAACATGCAGATCAACAACATTCTGCTACCTAGAACTGAATGTAACACTACTGCTTCTGAAAAGAAGTTAAAAGTAAAAGAGAAACAAGAAAGGTCTATGCAATTCGTGTAGAGCCAGATGCAAGCATGATGACATTCATCAGCACGAGCACGACGGCCAAGTAGAACTACGACGACGAAAAATTTATATTGCATCACTCTCATCATGGATATAGAGTGCTTCCTGGCCAATTCCTCGAATCTTTCCAAGCGGTTGTCGATTTCGCTCTTTAGCTCCTGGGCTTTCGATTCCTGTGGATGTTTCGTTTCATATTCATGCAAGACAAATCTGTCTACTTCATCGCACAACATTCATCATTTTCCTTTTCGTATTCACATTTATGCATTACAAACCTGAGCAGCTGCTAAAATGGTTGCACGAAAACAAACTACTGTTGACCTCTGAAACGAGAATGTGACGGGCTGTGGCGCGGTGTATCGGTTATGGAAAGTGGAAAAAGTGAAATTTCTAGAAGTAGTTGCAGAGAGGAAACTATAAAGGCCTTTCTCAAGCGAATTTCCTCCATGCTTTGTAATTCGCCCTTTGTTCAACAGCTTCACCTGATTTTGGTCCGTATCTTTATTTTGTGGAAAGGACTATGATAATTTTCAGCGCTGTGCACTTCCATCCTCCTGTCGTGCCCCTGCCCTCGTATCTGCTCTAGTGCATCATTGTCATTCATTCTTTCCACTTTCCATACTGGCGACAGCAGACCGATTTTGACTATGAACTGCAAAAGTATCGCACTCGTATAAATGCATGACAAATTTTCTCAGCACGAGAAATAAAATTTGTAATGCGGATTTACCCTAACAAAAGGATTTGTAATGCATGATTGCAATACGAGTGCGATGCTTTTGCACATGATATTGACCAGCGGCGTGCGAATGAATTCCGGAATGCCGCAGACCATGATGAGCAGGCCGTATTCTGTGCAAAAGTATCGCACTCGTACTAATTGCAAATATGCATGACAAATCCAACTTTCTACCTGAAATAGCATGACAAATTGCATTTGTGTTCTTGGGAAAATTTGTAATGCAATCTATACTAGTACGATAGTTTTGCAATGCATAGGCCGATGCAGAAGACAATTTGTATCCACCAGGCGCCAGCCTTGCTTTCCGGCGCATCCTGGTCGATATGCCTTGCGAACATGTCCTCTGGGAGGTCCTCTGGTGAAGCCAAGATTGATGCAAGCTCTGTTATGCTTGTCTGACATGACTCTAGGCTCTCTGATGATGCATGGGCACGAAATAGGCGCCATCTATGCAACATGTCATGTTGGAAGGCTAAGGGCTGGGCGTCCCCTCGTAAGAACAACATGTCATGCAAAAACGCAGTTTGCCGCACGGAAGACAAATACTGCGCAACACCTCCACCTGGCAGCCCAAGAATGTGGCATGCTTGGCTGCGTATTGTAGTGCCCCCATGGAAGCCCATTCCCGTAATCCAAATTGAACGCTTCGTAGCATGACAACCTTCTAGTCCCAGATGACACGTTTGCAGTTTATAGACGATGACCTGCCTGGCGCCGGACTTCGGAACAGCGGCCGGCATCTTTTTGTTTCTCTTGCCAGTCTGATGACTGTCGTGTAGGAAACTGAAGAATGAATGTACTTTATTAACGACGCGAAAAAGTTGAAAATGGTAGGTACTCACTCGACCTGAAAATTTCGTGGCTGATGTTTACTGTTGGACTGATTGTTCCTGTAGTTCTTCTACGCTGTACTAAGCGACATGGTAAAAAAACACCTTTCACATCCGGAAGACAAAGACAACCACAGCAACTGATATTCACGGGAACGTAAAGTAGGAGTACTGGTGCCTACTAGACCTGCTACAACTTTAGAAATGATGATCTGGAGCACTTTTTGACTTTGAGATGTTACCGGGGACGGGAATATAGGGGCGATTGGCGTTGCCTCTTACTCAATTCCTCGATAGACAGACGCGGGTTTACATCTTTTCGCGAACTGGCACACGACTAGAAAGGAGCAGTGTGGTCGCCTCTCAGGCCTGAACACAAGCCGGAACCCTAAACCCGTTTATGTACTGAGTCGTCTTACAAAGATGGTCTGTAAACTATTTCCACTACTGCGTCGCTATGTAAGTAAAACCCTAAACCCGTTTTGTATACATTCATATTTTTTTTTGCATGCATCCATCCCGGCCGCAGACTTATTTTCTTTTTGAGCTCAGATCACTATCTCTTTTTTCCGCGCTGTGACGCTTGCAGCGCTTGAACTAGTATATACTATTCCTTTTTTTCATATCACAAAACCGAAACCGCTGCTATACAATGTCTTCGTTGTCCTACTGCCCCTCTTCGGGTGCTGCCGCCGGGTCATACAAATCAAGTGCCTGCCACGTGACTCCCCGTATGCCGTGGTCTTTCTAAGTCTAATATTTACGCGAGGGGGGCGCTATGGGAGTTCTTGGGCGTTCTTCTAAGCCACTAGGGCATATGTACTCACCCTGACATCTTAGCTCCTGCACGTGTTAATTAGTTTGGTTCGATGCCTGTGCACAGGCGAATAGCAAAAAATTATTTACTCTAGGTGGGTCAGAACGTGTCAGGAGCGTTTACTAGTTTTTTATTTCTACTTCCTTCTTTCACAACAAACTTTTATCCTCTATCGGCGGCAGGTTGAATTTGGCTGAACATCAGCAGCCCCTGCAGGTATCTCCACACCGGGTTGGCGCGAGGAAGGGCAGCACGTGGCGAAAGCCGCGCGCCGCCCTTCCTCCATCTGTTTTTAGTGTGATTTTGGGCGTCTATCTGCCCAGAAAGGTAGACTCGAAACTGAAGCCACGCACTCGCAACTCCAACCTCGGTCGTAAAATAGTGTGTTTGCGTTTCGCGTCGGATAGAACCATTTTTCAGCAGACAACAGAACTGAGAGACTTGGGGACCCTTGGTAAAACTAAAAGAGGTTGGAGATCGTTGTGTATTTCGAAAAAACTAGAAAACTTTTTTTCCTATAAAACTTGGGAATCGCTGTACTGGATTAAAACTCGGAGCAGGGGAAGGGAACCAACAAGATAGACGACCGTGGAAAAATAAAAACTAAAACTTCCGATAGTAGTAGACATGCAGTCGTGGTTCTTCAACAAGCTCAAAATTCGTCTTTAGCATCTACTTGTACGGCGAACACGTTCATTTCTTGATTTCCCTTCGTAACAAAATCCTTCGTTCGTCTTCATTGAAGACGAACGAAGGACGCTTTTCATCAAGCTGAACTTGCTCGGTCGTTTTCGTTTTTTTTCTATATCATAATCAGCATGAAGAACATTTTACAGCCCGAGCATAGAAGTGAAAAATTTTCTCAACATCTACATCACTAGAACTACGCAGCGCGACAGCAACACTATTTGCTTTCGCGTGTTGTCGTGGTTCTCGTTGTGGTCATCTGCCGCGCCCTTGATGGTCGTCGTTGTTCATCTCGTCGGCATTTCATAAAATAAGAGGAGTACTTTCTCTTCCACATGGAGGATCTGAGTACTTGTTCCATATGCATATTTTTGATGCTTCGATTTTTCTCACTCGTCGACCTGCTCCGGGGATTTAATTAGTAGATGAAAAACTGGCGTTAAAAATACTTGAATTTGATGCATCATGATCTCGCAGCTGACCACCAGCTCCTGCTGCATTTTAATTTACTTAATAAAACGCGTGCTCAGACAGAAACAGTTCTACAGCGTTGATATGTTACTTCTCCTTCGGTCAAATCCCACATGATAATCTGCAATCGATCCTCTTCCTTCTTCCTTGATGTGTTACAAGCACATCCCGCACTACATGTCAACGAAAAAAACTGCGGTAAACATCACAAACACAAAATCTGAAAGTGCACGTAGCCACACACCGACCAACCTCTTTTCAAAGAAAAGTCGGCCTACGAAAGCCTGAATTAGAATTTTTCCCGGTACTTATGTATACTATAGGCGAACAAGGTATCAGGCGGCACCATCAACCTGTTTTGTTCGTCGTCGTCCCCCTTCTCAAGTTGTCTATAATAGAAGTCCATGCGGCGCTCCTTGATGTGCGTAGGTACTTCTGTAGTCCCAATTCAGCTCGAATAGAGAATTAACGTGGCGGACGGTTCTCCTGGTCACTCCCGTCGGAGTCGTCAAAAAGTCCCGCTCGCCGGACTACCTCCTGGGGACCTTGCAAAAGCAGAGCTCCGGCGCCGTCGTCATCGTGTCTCATCCGTTCGGCGGCAACTTCAAACTCAGGCTGCAACTCTCGAACGATATCCGGGCCGAAATTGCCGACTCGTCGTTGGCCGGCACGACCACGAATTCGCCGCGGCGCATCGGGGACGGCAAGATCCCTCCGTTCCCTTGGCGGCGGTGTCACCTGCCGCAGCGGGGAACCAGCCTGCCGCTGCGCGTTTTCAAAGTTGCGAAGCGGGATCTGTGGGCTCGGGGATCTTGCTTGCTCCGTGTCATCTGGATCATGGTAGGCAACGAAACGAGCTTGCGCTTGGTGTTTCGGAGCCGGATTAATGTTATCGGACCATGGAAGGCGTGGTGCAACCACATCACCCGCCGCAACAGCAGCTCCTCCTTCTGCTTGTGCTCCAACATTAATTCCGTTTCCGGCCAAATCAAAGAGCCTGCGTCCCCTCTGCGGTGCGGCGGGACGAGGGGATCCCGGTGATAATATCGGTGGGGACCGGGACCTAATAGCAGCTGACGGTGCTCCCGTGGCCGCGGGCAGCGGGGAGCCCATCCGGTACGCTGCAGCACCACCACGCCGAACAGGTGGAGGAGGGGTCACTTGGCGAGGCTCCGGCATCACGACTTGATGTCCGCCGCGCTGCCACTGCTCCTGGGGCAGAGGCCCAACAGCTGGGAATTCTTGACCGGGCCCCCCGCGATGAAGGAAACGAATTGGCTCTGGCTGCTGGTGTAGTGCTCCGGTGTATGTCGTAGCGGCGGCACTCCCGGCAGATGCAGAGCCACGGGCCGTGGAAGTGGATGGTGCTAGTGCTACGTCATAAACATTATTCATCCCGGAGGACGAAGAGGAGGAGCTGCTGCTGCCCGCTCCCAGCGACAAACCCGACACCAGCAGCGGGAAGGAAGCGCATCAAGTGCAAAAGTGTCTGGGTCTGGAAACTTGTGATGCTAGGGGGCGTATCATGAAGGGGCCACAAGTGCTGGCTCAGCATGACAAGTTCCTGAGCTTCTAGATCGTGTTGCCTAATCTGCATGACAAACTGCGTTCTTTCTGCATGACAGAAAAATGGGGCTCTTGGGTAATGTGCGTGACAAAATTAAGAGTCATGTGAGACAAGCATGACAAACTTGCATTCTTCCAGACCCAGACATTTTTGCACTTGATAAAGCGAGATAGAAGTTCACCACCACGGCGGTGCTCGTTCTTGGGGTCCAGAACAACTGCAACATTCTGAATACGTTCTTTGCCTGTAGTAGAGGGCTGATTGAAAACAACGTCGAGTTGTTGAGGGGAAAGAAAAGGAGCTACTTTTTTAAAACAGGAGATGTGGAGCTACTTAGTACTCTTTCGAGATCGTTTTTTAGTTGTGAGATAAACTTGAAAAAATTCTACGGAAATATATAGAAGTTCACTGGTAGATATGCAACAGAGAACTACAACTCAACTGGAAATAATGGAAATGAGGCGCCATGGAAAGTAAAACTCACCACTCCCGATAAGATCAAGGAATGATAGATCGATAATATGGCCAAGCAAATTCCACATGTTTTATCACCCATTCTGATCTTTGACCTTGAGTTTCGATGATCCAACTGCTGGTGCCACGGGCCAACACAATGACAATATTAGACGTCGTGGAAATATAACAAAATCTGAATTATCGGATCATCGACATCATTCGGAATTTTTCTCACGACTCTCAGTTGTTGAACATCACAGATCTCATTTTCGTCCTCTTCAAGTAATCCTGATCTGTCTTTGAATATTTTTTTTTTCAGTCCAGTTACTGGTGGAACGGACCCCCAATTTTATGGAGATCGAAACCTGCAACAAAGTTGCCAAAGACTTGCGCGACCCATATTCGAGAGGGTCGCGACGGCTTCAAAGTGAGCTGTTCTGTGAGCGCACCTGTGACGCGCCCAACTTTGAAACCAGCAACAGGAGGACAAGCTATGGCACGGCGCGACGCTTTCTGTGCCTCTTCGTACTGTTTTTCACGTTTAATGCCAGGAACCACAGCCGCTTTGCTTTGAAATCAAAACACGATCTGAATCCGGACAATTGGCCGCTCCAGCCAAAACTGCCTATTGTCGAGATTTAGACCGGGCGCGGACTGTTTTGGGTGCCGCCTTCGCTGCTTTTTCGTTATACCTAGAAAAAGCAGAACGCGCCCGCCACTAATCAATCCGCCCGATCACTGGCGAGAAGCTGGCCCCGCGCCGCCAATGCCGAAAAGAACGCCGAGCTGGTTGGATGCCCCAAAAAGGCCGGCAGGCCACACGGAGGGGGCGCGCCCGCCCGGGCGGGCGGCGGTGGGCGCTAGGGGTGGCGCGCTGGTTCGTCCTTTTCTTTGTTGAGAATAGCCCAGCGCACCCGCGTGCCCCGGGCTCGTCGGTGCCCGCCCCTGGCGGATGGCCGGCGCAGCCTGCCGATGGGCCGGGGGCGGCCGCGGCGCGCCGGTAGAAATCACGAAGGGACGCCGTGGGCCGCCGGGGCGAGCGAGGGGGCCGGCCGCGCCCAGGCTGGCGGCGCCAGCGGGCGCGGCGTGCTTAGCAAGCAGCCGGGGGGCATGGCGGAAAGCCCGACCGACCATACCATGGGCGCTGGGGCGTGATACTTTTTCGCAGGGCGGGCACGCGGGCGAAGGTTTTCGCTTTCGCCATCGCGGCAACCTGCGTTCGCCATGCAAGCGGCGCTAGGGTGTGATACTTTTTACCACGGCGGCACCATGGGCGAAGAAAACCAGCAAAAGTCAGGATTTTGCCCCCCTTCCCAAGTTCGGCCGGCGCCTTCGGAAGGCGCCGCCGCTTTTGCGACTCGCAAATCGGCTCCGTCAGCCCGTGGACAGGCCCCAGGAAGTAGCCCAAAATTGGGCTCGCCCGCGGGCGGCCGGAATCGCAGCAAAAACTTGAAATAAACTTGGAATAGACTTGCAAGCCGGGCCGCGTGCTTGGAAGCCATCGCAAGCTAGCCCCGGCGGTATGGTGGACGGAGCCCTTCAGATTTTGGCCCAAAAACGTCGGCAGATCCAAGTTTTTTTCGCCTGCTGCCGAGATGCTTCGGCGGAGGTGACGCATTTTCGCCAACACTTTCGCCGGGTTGCAAGTTTGAACGCCGTAGCACCCTGGCAAAAAGTATCACAACCTAGAGCCCACGGTATGGCCGGCGTCGCTTTCATCATTTTCGGCCTCCGTGAACTCATCCTGCCAAAAAGTATCACACCCCAGAGCCAATGGCATGGTCGACGCGGGTTTTGCGTGTTTTTTTGGATGCATGACAGCACCGCGGCAAAAAGTATCACACCCTCCGGCCGATGGTGTGGCACTTTTGATTTTCTTCATTTTCCGGGCCGGATCGCACCCGCGCAAACACGGTGCGGGGAACAAAGAGGCCGCCTGCCCACGCGCGTGGGCGCCCCTATGCGTACAAGCCTAGGGGGCCAGAAGCTGCTTGCGCAGAGTCCCGCTGGCCGCGGGGCTTTGTGTATTATGAAAGGGCCTCCGGGGGGGCCCGGGAAGGACGGCCCGCTGCGCCCGCCCTTTGTTCCGGCAAGCCTTGCTTCCGAGTGGGGCCGTTTCGGCACTACAAAAAGGCCTCGCAAGAGCCAGAACCCCACCGCCCGCCAAGCTCGGGCACCCCGGCAGCCGGCGCCCGTGCGAGGCAGGGACTTTGAACACCCCCGCACGCGGCGCAGTGAATGCATCGAGGCGGCCCCCACCTAAATGAAGAAGAACCGCGCTCCGCGGCCGTCAAGTTCGTGCGAAATGCTGCCCCATGTCTGCGGAAAATATCTGCCCCGAGTCGCACTCGTAAACTTTTGAAAGCGGCGCGCCTTCGCGCGAAAATTATGGAAGGCTATTCCTGCAACACAGATTTGGATTTTGGCGCGCCATAAAATGAAAAAAATTCCTCCCGTTCGAGTCCTTTGATTTTGAATCTGCGCCAGCCGTTCACCTCGCTTAGTTTTTCAAAATCGCCGGCGCGATTGCGATTTCCAGAAACCGGAAATCGCGTCCGTTCCGTGGGTTTTTTTTCTCCTCCGGCCGCCCCTCTTGGTTTTTGCTTTTTAAGTTGCTATAAATCAAAAATGCTCAAGTTTTTTTAAGGTTTTTTTCAAGTTTCTTCTGCTCCTGTTTTGGGGGCCCGTTACTGGAGTAATCCAGCAGATCTACCAGCGCCAGCAGATCCAGATCGCGAACAAGTAGACTTCATCCCTACTGGTCCTGCATCAGATTCAGAATGACCAGAAAGGTCGGCTCAGCTCGGCTGCGGGGCGGCGTTCCAGAACTTTAAGAGTGCAGCTGGAGCTTTCATGAGCTAAAACTTGACCACGCTTACTAGTTTTAGTAGAGGCGGCTAACAGTGAACTTGTCCTCCCCCCATGTGAATGAAGGTCTCGGAACACTGCGCGCTCCACCAACGAGGCCACACACCAAAATCGAAGACCGCCGAAATGTATCACAACTGCACCAACAAGTTCGTCCCAGACAACGACCCTCATTCTATTTCCTAAGAACATAGATTTGCACTGGATCAACATAGCGTGTGCTTCTTGATGACAGGATAACTCTTAGAAGCCGATCATCGAATCAAAGCACTTGAAGCAGAACAAAAGAAAACACTTCTCCGGAAGAATCGCCACACGGACACGCCATCGGGCTTCTAGGCCCTCGTCGTAAGTACTACACTGGTTTGTTTTTTCAAATTCTTTTTTCGTAGGAAGGCTACCGCTTTTTTGTTTTTTTGGAATTTGCTAAGTTTTTTGTTTTTTTTTGTTTTTTTGTAGTTTTCTAACTTTTTTTGCGTTTTTATAGTTAGGGAATGCTTTTTGATAGTTGGAAGCAGGGTTTCTGAATAAGTTTATAATTATATTGTAGGAGTTTATAATATTGTACTTGTAGGTCTTACGCTGGGTATTGTGTACTATATTGGAGGAACCTAATGCGATGTAGTGGGGTTAAAAGGATCAGGATGTTGTGGACGGGTAAAGAAACGCACAAGAACTAAAGATGCAGAAGCAACATGAAAGCGCGGATGTCGAAACTACACATAAACGCAAAGGGAAACGCCATTGCAGAGCGCTCGCGCGGATTAGTTCGTCCCTCGGACAACTTACCCTACACAGGCGCATGCACAGCAGTGCAGCTGTCTACTCTATGCGTGTCTGTAAGGCGAAGTTGAGTGTTGCTACTTATGCGCCTCTTTATTCTTGACAGCGGGCTACGCCTGCGGATTATGCCATCTTGATCTTGTGTGTGGGGCGATCGTATGCATTGCTGAGGATAGTTTGAGGGTGTGGACGAGAGCATGATGTAGCACATAGATTATTCAAACGAAAGACTGAGAAACGTTGCAAAGGGGTCGGGGTCGAGTGAATAAGATACGAGAAAGTGTAGCGCTGTAACCGAAAAACGTCTTCAACTAGTACGGGTGCCGTAGTGGTAGATCAAAATGCGTTTGATGCGTGAACGTGATGCGATAGCGTGCTTAAAGTTGTATGTGTTGTAGTAGTATCTATGCGGGCGGTTGCGTTGTTGCTAGGCGTCAAGCATGCGAAAAAAAGTGCGTACTGGGTTTTAGTAGTTGCGTATTTTTTGTGGAAAAGCGGAAGGTGTGCGAAGAATCATAGTGATAGTGGTAGTGCTTTAATGTACTGGTCGAGAGTGGTTAGAATAACAATTGTTTTTTGAGTATTACAAATCACAAACATAAGAACAGCGAAGCTAGCACATAGATAACAGCCGGAAAGGCATGGATGCTCAAAATTATAATTCTTATTTTAGATTGAGGAAAGCAAGATAAACTGCTGACAAATGAGTCATCATCATCATCATCTTCTCATGTCAACGCGACAAACACTCGCCAACATTCATCTCGCAAACATTCCACCAAAAGTTCTCACGCGTGACGCCCCCCGTCAAACCAGACTGGTCGTGAGTGCAATCACCTGTGTCCCGCTTCATTTCCTCGCAGCTGCGGTAGCACCTCCACTCGTAAGTGCTTGAAAATGGATGCGCTGCGATCCACGTAACCCCCTTCGGCTCCTCCTGGACCTGGACGGTGCACTTGCAAGGCGGCGGCTGATCCGACCAAAATTTCTGTGGTTCGCCGTTTCCTTTTGGTGACATCCACTCGTCTGGCTTTGAGCTGCACAGCGGGAGATCATGATCTTCGTCACCGACACGACTGGCCTTCACCTCCACCCCGATG